>Ga0163109_10000141_pt1 | contig 57580 bp, 48 predicted proteins | sample CRUFie1St13metaG_FD_108704 | JGI IMG/M metagenome (GOLD analysis project Ga0163109, IMG submission 108704) | Marine microbial communities from the Costa Rica Dome - CRUD Field 142mm St13 metaG | ecosystem: Environmental > Aquatic > Marine > Oceanic > Photic zone | place: Costa Rica: the Eastern...
CGGCCGAGGCAATCCACTCGCTTGCCGGCTCTCCAATGGCAGGGTTCATGCGCATGTCCAAGGGGCCGTCGTGCCGCAATGAAAATCCCCGCTCGGCCGTGTCAAATTGGTGGGAGCTCACCCCCAAGTCGGCCAACAGTCCGCTCAAGGGCAGTCCGCCATGGGCCCGCAGAAATTGAGGGGCATATCTGAAGTTGGCCGCCACGAGGGTGAACCGCCCGTCGTTCAAGGCGTTGTTGGCGGCATCCGGATCTTGGTCAAAACCAAAAAGCCGTCCACTCGAACTCAGTCTGTGCAAGATGGCCTGGCTGTGTCCGCCGCCCCCAAATGTGGCGTCCATCCAGTTGCCGTCCTGGGCCTCCACGTCGCCGCCGAGGTTGAGCGCTTCGAGTGAAGCGTTCAGCATGACGGGAACGTGGTAGGAGGCAGTCATTCTTCGTCGTTGCCTTCGAGGTCTCGCCGCACATCTTCTGCCAAGTCGCCGAAGTCGAGGTTGTCCTCGTCTTGGATGACCTGCTTGCTGTACGCATCCTGGTTCCAGATTTCCACTTTCTCACCCAGTCCGGAGACAATCACTTCCTTGGCATCCTTGGGGTCAATGCCTGCGTAAGTGAGCAGGGCGGAGGGCAGGTTGATGCGGCCTGATCCGTCCAGGTCAACGTGGGTGGCGCCCTTCATGAATTTGCGCTGAAACAACTGGTGCTTCTTGTTGTAACGGCTCAAGCGAGCCATCTCCGCATTCACCTTGTCCCATTCGGGCTTCGGGTACAGCACCAAGCAACCCTCGAAGATGTCGCGGTTCACCACGAGGCCGTGATGAATCACCCCGTCCAACTGCTTCCGCAGTTTGGCAGGGAACATCAGACGGCCTTTGGCGTCGATGCGACAGGGGTGTTCTCCGAGCAGGTTGAGCATGGGTGCGTTTTCGCCAAATCAAAAGTACACCTGATTTCCCACTTTCTCCCACTCGTTGACACTTTCTCCCACTTTGTGGATAAAGTTTGACGATTCGTCAGGGGGAAACCCAATGAATACAGGGCTTAGAGAGAGGTGGGAGAAAGTGGGGCATTTTCGCAATGAACACGTTGTTCACAGGGGATGTGAACAACCCTACGTGGATGCACGGGAGGCAGCGCGGTCTTCCGCACCCAAAGCGGGTGCATTTTTGACCTCATGGATTCAACCATTCTGGAACGCGGTCCCTACCGCTACGTCGAGGAGGGCGAAGGCACGCCACTCGTCCTGCTTCACGGGCTTTTTGGCGCCCTCAGCAACTTCCAAGAAGTGCGCGCGCATTTCAGCAAGAGCTTCCGGGTCATCACCCCAATGCTGCCGATTTACGAGTTGCCCATGCTCGAGACCAACGCCAAAAACATGGCGAAGCACATCGCCGGGTTCCTCGACGAGCTCGGTCTTGACAAAGTGCATCTGCTCGGCAACAGCCTTGGAGGACACGTGGGGTTGATCTACACCCGCGACCACCTCGACCGGGTGGCGTCCCTCACGTTGACGGCCAGCAGCGGGCTCTACGAAAACGCCTTCGGGTCAAGTTTCCCGCGGCGCGAGGACAAGTCGTACATCAAGGAGAAGGTCGCCGTGACCTTTCACGACCCCAAGCACGCGACGCCCGAGCTCGTCGACGAGTGCTTCGAGGCGGTCAACGACCGCAACAAGGTGCTCCGCATCCTGAGCATTGCGAAGTCGGCCATCCGTCACAACATGGCCAAGGACCTCCCTTCGATGAATGTGCCGGTGTGCCTGATTTGGGGCAAGAACGACATCATCACGCCGCCCGAGGTGGCCGAGGAATTCCTCGCAGGATTCCCGGATGCGGACTTGCACTGGATCGACGAATGTGGCCACGCCCCCATGATGGAGCACCCGGACACGTTCAACCAAATCTTGAGCGACTGGTTTGCCAGCCGCGGCATTTCCTGACCCCATGTCCGACGAGTCCACATGGGAATTGAAGGAGGCGTCGTTCGTCAAGAGCAGCGCGCAACCGTCGGAATGCCCCAAGCCGGACCGTCCTGAGTATGCCTTCATTGGCCGTTCCAATGTGGGCAAGAGTTCCCTGCTCAACATGTTGGTGGGGCGCAACAGTTTGGCCAAAACATCCAGCACCCCCGGCAAAACTCAGCTCATCAACCACTTTAACGTGGACGACACCTGGTACTTGGTGGACTTGCCCGGCTTTGGGTACGCCAAGGTGAGCAAAAAGGACCGGGTGAAGTGGATGAAGGTGACCAAGCAGTACCTCAACTCACGCACGAACTTGATGTGTGTGATGATGCTCGTGGATTCCCGCATCCCCGCCCAAAAAGTCGACCTCGAATTCATGGCTTGGATGGGGGAAGTTGGGTTGCCCTTTGTGTTGGTGTTCACCAAAGTGGACAAGCTCAACAAGGCGGAACTCGCGGCGTTCCTTCCCGCTTACGAGCAGGTGATGCTCAAGCAATGGCACAAGATGCCGCCGGTGTTTGTGACCAGCGGAAACACGGGGGAAGGGAGAGAAGAGGTGCTTCGCTTCATTGCCTCCACCAACGGGGTGTATCAGCCCTGAGGCTCAGGATTCAATCACGCCAATGCGCTTGGCAAGCTCTTCCGTGAATCCACGGAGCGCATTCGCATGGTCCTTGTCGGAGGTGGAGCGCTCGTAGGTGTCGGCCAAGGTCATGATGGTTTGGACCACAAAGGAGCGCATCTCTTCCACACTCATTTCCTTGGTCCAAAGGTCCATCCGCATCGCGGCGAACTCCTTGGCGTTCCACATGGACAGAGCCATGGCGGAGGCGGGCTGGTTCATGATGCCGCCGTCTTCGGCGGTCCATTCCATGGCGACGGGCACCTGATTTTCATCGGTGGTGACGTCGATGACAATGCGTGACGTAGTGGGCATGCCGCGAAAGTACGCTCAGGGTCGGTAGGCGCGCAAAACGGGTTGTGGATCGGTCCATTCGAGGACGTCGGCATCGGTCCATTCGGGATGGGCTTCCAAGGCGGCCTCGACGGCGCGCCACCCCAAAAACATTCCAAGGCGATCCGGGCTGTCCTGTGGCACGCGTCCGACGCGGGTGAAGGGGCCTTCTTGAAACCAGCGCATGACGTCTCGCGGGGCGTTGGAAAACATGCGCTCTTGCGGCTGCATTTCGGCCCAGGTGGCGCGCTCATGGGCCACCGCCCATTGCCACTCTTCCTCGGTCCAATTCATGAGTTGGGCGGGCGTGGCGTCGGGCAGGCATCGCGCCGCGGTATGCAAGACTTGACCCCAAAACAACCACATGTCCACCGTGCGTGGTGCCGTGGGGATGCGGTCCTGCTGGCGCACGGCGATCCACCCGGTCAAGGCGTCCACGGCCAAGCGGTCGGGCCGCATGCGCGAAAGCCGGTAGGATGGAAACTTTGAGGGTGGGAGTTCGGCGTGCATTGGATGGTCGCTGCCCATGAACCAATCGAGGCCGATGCCAATCCAGTCGGCGCCGGGGTACACGGCGAAATTGAATCCAGAGGGCATCCAGATCACGTCGGGCACGGCTGCGCTGGGGTCGATGACCTGCAGGCGCTTCAGTCCTTCTTTCAAAGTGCGCGATTCGCGCTCGAGCACCGCCGCAGCGCCCGAGGTGGTGTCGATGGCTGCGAGCATGGGCGCCATTTGGGCGTTGAATTGCCCCAGTACATCCACCGTCATGGAGTCTTCCGAAGGGCCGAGTTGGAGGATGTCCTCGCACCAGGCTTGCCAAAATTCGGGGTGGGCGTTTCGCAGGTGTTCGAGCGATTTGGCCCGGTTCTTGTCCTTGGGAAGGTCGTCCAACACGGTCATCCAATTCACCTCGCGGTGGGTCTCGGGCAGGTCAATCCCGCTCACGTCAATCGGCGGGCGACGTTTCCCGCAGCCCGCAAGCACACCGAAGGCCAAAACACACAGCGCGGCGTGGAACAACTTGCAGGAGGAACGGGAAGGGCACATGAACGAAAGGTTAGATTTGAGCAAATCGCACGGACGATGACAAAGATGAACAACGACCGCGGGAATCGCGCCACTTGGATGAAGGTCCTCCTCCTGGCCAGCATGGGCATGGCCTTCCAGTCCCACGCCCAAACCCAGGGCTTTCGCATGGGTCTCGCGTTGGATCCCAACGTGTCCTGGATGAACTCGCGCGACTTTGAGCACACCACAGATGGTGGACGTGCGCATTTTGGCTACCAGTTCATGGCGGACATTCTGTTCGCAGAAACCTACGCCATTGGCACCGGGGTGAATGTGTTCCGCACGGGAAGCACGGTTGAATACTGGGAGCCTTCCACCGACTCCACCTTGAGCCGGGTATCTCGCAGCTTCAACAACCAATACGTCGAGTTGCCGGTGACGTTCAAGCTCCGGACAAAGGAGATTGGCTACACCACGTACTACGGCAAGTTTGGAGGCGGCTTGGGGTTGAACACCCGCCGAGAGGCAGAGGAGGTGCGTTACGTGGGGTTTGAGCGTTCGGGCGACACGTGGGCGCCGGTGGAGGATGCCGTGGTGCCTGCGCCGGATTTGATTTCGGGGGATTTCGCCAGCTTGTTTCGCGCCTCGATGATTGTGGGGCTCGGGTTTGAGCGGCGCATTGCGGGGACCACTGCGCTGATGGTGGGCTTCACCTACAACAACAGTTTGTTCTCCACCCACAAAGACCAAACCGTCGTCAAGGAAGACGTTTCCGGCGTGCCCCGATTTGGCGGGGACGGCCCACTCACCACAGAGATGCTCGGGCACGACAGCTTCCTCGCGATGACCGTAGGGGTGGTGTTCTAAGCGACTCCTGCCTGACAACGTCCCGGGTTTGGTGCTTGCGTTGCAACTTGCACGTCACAAACCAGCTCCATGGCCCATTCCTCATTTGCCCCAGACGCGGTTGCCCAACACATTGTGGCTTGGCTTCAAGACTACTTGGCAGAGTCGGGCATGGACGGTTGGGTGGTCGGCGTCTCGGGCGGCATTGATTCCGCAGTGACCTCCACCTTGTGTGCGATGACGGGAGCCCCCACCACGTGCGTGGAAATGCCCATTCACCAGGCCCCAGATCAAGTCAATCGGGCCTCCGAACACATTGAATCGTTGTGTGCGCGGTTCCCCCGTGTGCGTCGCTCCACGGTTTCCCTGACAGAGGTGTACGACACGTTTGCACGCGCCTTGCCCGACGGTCCTGACGAGAGCAAGGGCTTGGCCATGGCGAACTCTCGGGCCCGGTTGCGCATGACCACATTGTATGCGTTGGGGCAACGCGCCCGCGCTTTGGTCGCTGGCACGGGGAACAAAATCGAAGACTTTGGGGTCGGGTTCTACACCAAATACGGGGATGGCGGCGTGGACCTTTCGCCCATCGCTGACCTCACCAAAACCGAGGTGTTCGCCCTCGCGGCACACCTCGGGGTCATTGATGCCATTCAGCAAGCTGCGCCCACCGATGGGCTCTGGGGAGACGACCGCACCGACGAAGATCAACTCGGCGCCACCTACCCTGAGCTTGAATGGGCCATGTCTTGGGAGGCGGCGCATGCCTCGCTTTCAGACGAGGCGCGCGAAGCGGAGGAGCAAGGTTTGGCATGGCGTCAGCAAGAGGTGCTGGCCACCTACCGCAAGCACCACAGGGCCAACAAGCACAAGATGGTGCCCATTCCCGTTTGCGTCATCCCCGACGAAATCCGGCAGGCTTCGGCCTGAATCAGTCGTCCGCATCGAGCGTCAACGTCGTGGTGGCCTCGCGCCGTGGATTTCCGTCTTCAGGGATGGTGACCAAGACCACCGTGTACGTTCCCGGCTCCAGAAAGCCATCTCCGTGGCGCATTGGAATCGCCAACGATTGCAATCCCTGTACAAGGCCCACCGTGCCCGCATCCACCACAAAGCCGCTTGCCTTCTGCAATTGGTCCAAGATGGCCGACGCGCCTCCACCCGAGGTGGCGGAGGAGTCCGGCGCTTCTGGCGCGCAGGGGATGAACCTCAATTCGAGTTTGGCTTGCGCTTCCTTGTCAGACCAAACCCACGTGTTCACCACAGGCTCTTCAGGCTCTGACCACGCCCATCCGCGCTCGCCCCACCACGAGGCCCGAACGGCGTCGATCGCCCCCTCTTCAAAGGCCAAAGAAGCTTTGCCCCAGGCGCCAGGCGAACCTGCCTTGTCCATGAGGGGGCTCAAGTCCAGGACGTAGATGCCTCGGCCGTGCGTGCCGATGACCAAGTCGTTTTCCCGTTCTTGAATGACCAAGTCGTGGACGGGAACGCGCGGCAGGTCTTGGTGGAGCATGGAAAACGACGTTCCTGCGTCGGTGGTGAGGTAGGCGCCTCCATCCGTGCCCACGATCCACCAACCCGCGCGGTCCGCACTTTCGACCAGGGCATTGACCGGTTCGTGAGGCAGGTGCTGTCCCCAATCTTCCCAAGATTTCCCCGCGTCACGCGTCGCAAACACCATGGCGTCCAGGCAGTCGTGGCGGTAGCCGTTGAGGGCCACCACCAACAGGTCGGGGTCGTGCTGGGACCAGCTCACTTCGCTCACCCAAAGGTGCTTGAGGTTGTCGCCTTTGCCCGTTTGGGTGGACAGCGGCAGCTTCAGGCGATTCCACGTGTGCCCGCCGTCGGGACTGATGTGGACCAACCCGTCGTCGCTGCCCGTGGCCAACACGCCAAATTTCGCGGGGTGCTCCGCGAGGGTCGTCAGGGTCCCAAAGGGCACGTTTCCGGGGAGCCCACCACGTGTCAGGTCGTCGCTTCTTGTCTCAAAGGTGTCTCCGCGGTCGAGCGAGCGGTGCACCTTGTTGGAGGCCATGTAGAACACGTCTTGTTGGTGCTTGCTAAGGACAATGGGGGTTTGCCAATTCCACCGGAGCGGGGTTTCGCCCAGCGCATGGGAGGGGTGCAAGGAGGTGCGCTCTCCTGTGGTGCGGTCGGTGCGCATGTACCACCCAAACTGGTAGCCCGTGTACACCACCTCGTTGCTGCGGCTGTCCACTTCAATTTGCATGCCGTCGCCCCCGCCGAGGGAGGTGAATCCGTGGTGGCCCGTTTGGTGCCACGCCGGCGATTCGCGGTGGGTGTGGTCACCCACCCAAGTGCCGTTGTCCTGCAGTCCGCCGTAGATGCGGTACGGGTCGGCTTGGTCGATTTCCACGGCGTAGAATTGCCCCACAGAAGGGCTGTTGCATTTGATCCACGAGTCGCCGCCGTCCCAAGACACGTTGATTCCGCCATCGTTGCCGTTGATGAGGTGATTGGGGTTGGAGGGGTCCACCCAAAGCTTGTGGTGGTCGACATGCACGTTGGACGCTCCCACCGAACTGAAGGTGCTGCCGCCGTCGGTGGACTTCAGCAACGGAACGCCCGCGATGTAGATGACCGAGGCGTTGGAAGGGTCCACGGACACCGTGCCGAAATAGTAGCCATAGGTGTAGCACACGTCGTCGAGGGGTTCGTCGTGGGTTCGAGCCCAGGTGCCTTCTTCCGTTTTGGACACGGCCTGGCCGTCGGCCAATTGACTCAGCGCTGCAGAAGCGCCGCCTTGGGAAGAGGTGCTGCGGTTGGGAACCCGATATCGGTACAACTCCGGTCCGACAATCTCGGCTTCAAACAGGGCGCGGTTGCCGTCGGTGAGGTAGTCGTACAGGGCCCGAACCGGCAGTTCACCCGCTGCAATGCGGGCCTTCACGGCCGCGGCGCTGTCGGCTTCCTCAAACCCTTCTCGGTCCAAAAATGCCTGCAAGTCCCCGTTGTCGAGGTCCTCGAAGGTGGCCTTGTCCATCTCGACGAAGTCCATGGCAGTCAGCCCTTCGTCTTCCGCCTCGGGTTGGACTTCACGGGGCGCTTGGTTGTCGACCAAGGCGAACAAGGTGCCGGTGGCACTGTGGTAACTCAACCCAATGCGTCCCGCGTCAGGCCCTTCGGGAAAATCGTTGTCCGCGGAAATGCGTGTCCACGAATCTCCGCCGTCCGTGCTCTCCCAAATCCCAGATCCGGTTCCGCCTTCCGTGAATTCATGGGCCCGACGGGTGCGGTCCCACGCCGCCGCGAAGAGGTGGTCGGCATCCGTCTCGTCGGCGACCATGTCCACAAAGCCCACGCCCGGCACCGTCAACACGGTCTCCCATTGGGCGCCGCCATCGGTGGTGCGGTACAGGGCGCCTCCAAGGTTGTCCGAGTAGAGTTCGCCCAAGGCCGCCACCCACATGCGGTCGGGGTTGACGCGGTCAATGATCACCCGCCCAATGTGGTGGCTGCCTTCCAGACCCGCGTGGCGCCACGTCGCGCCATGGTCGTCGCTGAGGTACACGCCGTCGCCAGCGTAAGAGCTTCGCGAGGAATTCACTTCTCCGGAGCCAACCAGCACCCGGCCCGAAGGGTGGGCGTCCACCGCACCGAGCAAGCACGTCTCTGAGAGCAAGGGTTCAAAGGTGGTGCCGTGGTTGACGCTTTTCCAGAGGCCACCCGTGGCGTAGGCGACGTACATCGTGTCCGACACGACGGCGACATCCACAACGCGTCCCCCCATCACTGAGGGGCCGACATTGCGCAATTCGAGTCCGCTTGTCCACGCGTTGAGGGCGGCGCGTTCTGCGCTTACGCCGGCACGGATGGGGGCGGGGCTCGGTCCCCAAGACTGGGCGGTCACAGACCCGGAAAGGGCGGCGCCAAGGCACGCGAGGGTCCAAATGGTAGAAGGTGAGGTCATGTCAGTTTGGGATTGTTTTTGTGGCGGTCGGCGTCCCGCGAGGTTTTCTTGGCCACGTTGTCGGCCAGGGCTTGGGTGAGGTCCACTCCGGTTTGGTTGGCGAGGGCTATGAGGACCCAAAGCACGTCGGCCATCTCGTCGCCCAAGTCGCGTCCCGCGTCGCTCGGCTTCTCGCTTTGTTCTCCGTACCGTCGGGCAAACAGGCGTGCGAGTTCCCCCACTTCTTCGGTCAGGATGGCCAGGTTGGTGAGCTCGTTGAAGTACCGCACCCCCACCGTCGTGATCCAGGCGTGGACTTGTTCCTGCGCTTCGCGAAGGGTGACGTCGGGCGCGTCGGAAGGGGGGAGGTCGAGCTTGCTCATGGGGTCATTCTTTGTCTTTCGTATCGATCCAAATCGTCACCGGTCCGTCGTTCACCAGGTCCACTTCCATCGCGGCTCCGAATTCTCCGGTCGCCACGGACGTTCCGGTTTCGCGCTCGCAGGCCTGGACGAAGTGTTCGTACAACGGGACGGCGTGGTCGGGTTTTGCGGCGCGGATGAAGGAGGGGCGGGTGCCTTTTTTGGTTTTGGCGTGCAGGGTGAATTGACTGACCACCAACAGGCGGCCCTCCACTTCGGCGAGATCCGCGTTCATCTTGCCTACGGAGTCGTTGAAGACCCGAAGCTTGGCGATTTTGGCCGCAAGCCAGTCGGCGTCTTCCGCGGTGTCCGCATCCTCGATGCCGACAAGCACACAAAAGCCTTGCTGAATGCGACCGACCACATCTCCTGCGATGCGGACTTCGGCCCTGCTTACCCGTTGAATCACCACGCGCATGCCGCAAAATAACCACCGCCCCGGGAGCGATGGGGACAGGTCGTGGAAAACAAGGAGAGAAAGGGTGGGAATCGGCGCGGCAGGCCCGTGGGACCGACGTATTTTTGGGCTCAGATTCAACGACGAACGAACCCACCGTCCCTACGATTCATGAAGGCTTCCATTGCCCCAGCAACCCTCGAACAAGCTCAAGACATGGGCCTCCGTCCGGAGGAGTTTGAGCAAATCAAAACCATCCTCGGTCGCACGCCCAACTTCACAGAGATGTGCGTGTACTCTGTGATGTGGAGTGAGCACTGCTCTTACAAGAACTCCATCAAGTGGTTGAAGACCCTTCCTAAAGAAGGTCCTCACATGCTCGTCAAGGCGGGGGAGGAAAACGCCGGCATCGTGGACATCGGCGACGGCTTGGGATGTGCGTTCAAAATTGAAAGCCACAACCACCCGTCGGCCATCGAGCCCTACCAAGGCGCCGCCACAGGTGTCGGAGGAATCAACCGCGACATTTTCACCATGGGGGCGCGTCCCATTGCCCAATTGAACAGCCTCCGCTTCGGAGACCTCAGCAACCCCCGCACCAAGTGGTTGTTGGAGGGTGTGGTGAAGGGCATTGGCGACTACGGCAACAGCTTTGGGGTGCCCATCGTGGGCGGCGAAGTCTTCTTCGACCCCAGTTACCAAGTCAACCCCCTCGTGAACGCGATGTCGGTGGGCATCCTTGAAGCGGACAAAATCATCTCCGCCACGGCTGCTGGTCCGGGCAACCCCGTGTACATCGTGGGTTCAGCCACGGGCAAGGACGGCATTCAAGGCGCATCGTTTGCGTCGAAGGACATCACGGAAGAAAGTGCCGACGACTTGCCTTCGGTGCAGGTGGGCGACCCCTTCCAGGAGAAGCTCCTCCTCGAGGCGACCCTCGAGCTTTCGAAGACCACCGCCGTCGTCGGCATGCAGGACATGGGTGCCGCGGGCATCACATGCTCCACCTCGGAAATGAGTGCAGCAGGCGAAGTGGGCATGGACATTCACCTCGACCGTGTGCCCTTGCGTCAACAGGACATGGAGCCCTTCGAGATTTTGCTCAGCGAGTCTCAAGAGCGCATGCTTGTGGTCGTCCACAAGGGACAGGAAGAGGAAGTGAAGGACATTTTCAAGAAGTGGGACTTGCACGCCGAGCACATCGGCGAGGTCACCGAAGGCGACCGCATTCGCTACTTCATGAACGGCGAACTCGTCGGCGATGTGCCAGGCTCCACGTTGGTGCTTGGGGGCGGTGCTCCGGTCTACGAGCGCGAATACACCGAGCCTTCATGGTACGCTGAGGCGCAAGCGTTTGACCCCATCTCCGTGCCCGTTCCCTCGTTGGACGAGTGCGCAGACATCGCCCAAAAACTCATCTGCCTCCCCAACATCGCCTCCAAGAAGTGGGTGTGGGAACAGTACGACAGCATGGTGGGCACCATCAACCGCTCGACCAACCGTCCCTCCGACGCCGGTGTGGTTTCGGTACGAGGCACAGACAAAGCCCTCGCCTTGACCGTGGATTGCAACGCACGCTACGTGGAGGCCGATCCAGAAATCGGAACGGCGATTGCGGTGGCTGAAGCGGCCCGCAACATCAGCTGCACCGGCGCTGAACCTTCGGCGATCACCAACTGCCTCAACTTTGGCAACCCCTACAATCCCGAGGTGTACTGGCAGTTTGTAGGTGCCATCCAAGGCATGGGGCGCGCATGCCGTCACTTCAACACCCCGGTGACAGGCGGCAACGTGAGTTTCTACAACCAAACGGCCAACCCCGACGGCTCTGCCCAGGCGGTGTTCCCCACGCCGACAATTGGTATGGTGGGGGTCATGCACGACCGGAAGCACCACACGGGATTGGACTTCAAAGAGAAGGGTGAGCTCATCTTCCAACTGGGCGGGTCAAGTGGGTGCATCAACGCATCGGAATACCTCGCGAACATCGTGGGCATCGACCGCTCTCCCGCGCCACATTTCGACATCGAAAAAGAAGGCAAGCTCCACGCGTGCTTGCGCGAGATTGCTCAGAAGGGCCTTGCCGCCGCATCTCATGACGTGGCCGACGGCGGGTTGTTCATCACCTTGCTCGAAATGGCCATGCCCAACGGACTCGGGTTTGACATTGTCACCGACGACGAAGTCCGTTTGGACGGATTCCTGTTTGGCGAAGGCCAAGGCCGGGCGGTGGTCAGCCTGAAAGAAGAAGATCAAGACGACTTCTTCGACGTGTGCGAAGCGCACGGCCTTCAGCCCACGTTGTTGGGTCACGTGACCAAAGGGAAAGTGGTGGTCGACGACAAGCACTTCGGATTCTGCGAGGAGCTGCGCGCCTACTACGACAATGCCCTGGAAGAAATCTTGACGGAAGACTGATGCTGAAGTCGCTGGCCAAACACCTCTCAGGCATTGCACTCACGTGGGTGCTGGTGTTGGCGGGCACGTTTTTCTTGTTGCGTTGGTACAGCCAGCCGTCTGCGGAACGCGAGGTTCCGACGTTGGCGGGTTTGTCCCAAACCGAAGCGGCCGAGACGCTCCAAGCGTTGGGCTTGCAAGCGGTGTGGCAGGATTCGATTTATGCGCCATCCGGTACCCCGGGTACGGTGGTCGAGCAGCATCCCCCTGCGGGCAGCTCTGTCAAAGTGGGACGGAACATTCTCCTGACCACGTACCGCATCACGCCTCCGAGCGAGCGTGTAGGCATTGCCGAAGGGCAGGATGCCCGGATTGCGGAGCGCATTCTGACCACCCGTGGTTTTGAGGTCAAGGTGGAGGAAGAGCCCAACACCTTGCTCGCGGGAAAAGTCCTTCGTGTCGAACACAAAGGCAAGCGCGTGGACGTGGATGCGCGGCTCCCCAAGGGGACGACGCTCGATTTGGTGGTGGGGGTGACGGGCGCCAAGGACGTTCGCGTGCCCTGGTTGATGGGCCTGTCATTGGACGATGCGAAAGGCACCCTGATGCGGCGCAACCTCGCCCTTGGGCACGTGGGCTACATGGACGATGTGGTGACAGCGCTTGACACGAGTTTGGCCGTGGTGGTGTCTCAAGATGTCAGCCCCGAGCGCAAACCCTACGTCTCCGAAGGCACCGCCATTGACCTCTACCTCGGCAAACATTGAATTTCATGGATCCCATGCGTACGATTTTCACCTTTCCCTCGTTGGAGAACCCGATGAAGAATGTGACCCTGAATGCGTTGGGAGGCCAGGTGATCTTGGCCATGATGGCTTGGATGTGTTTCGGCAGCCTGTCCGCACAAGAGCAGGAACGCGACTTGGAGCGGGTGTTCATTCCCGAGGCGCGTGTCAAAGCGATTGAAGCGTCACGTGCAGGGGGGGGCACCTTGTTGCCTCCCTTAGGCCTGCCGTTTGTGGACGATTTTGCGTGGCCAAGTTTGCACGACGAGTCGTCGCCGGTCAACGTCAAACGCTGGGAGGCGAGCCCCGTCCGCAGAACGACCACTTTGGCTTATCAGGCACCCACCATCGGGTGCGCCACGTTGGACGGCTTGGATGCCGTTGGGAATCCCTATGCGTTGAACCCCACCAATGCCGTGGGTTACGCAGACACCTTGACGTCACGCCGGTTGTTGCTGGGCGGCAATGTGCCAGGGGACAGTGTGGCGCTGTCTTTTTGGTACCAATCGGGCGGCATCGCCAACGGTGCAGATGCCGGGGAAGACAGTTTGATTGTGGAATTCCGAAACACAGCCGACGACGATCCGTGGCAATGGGTGTGGTCGACCGAAGGCATCGACGACGACACGGCGTTTCATCCTGTCGTCATTCCCATTGTGGGCACGGAGTACTTCCACAACGAATTTCAATTCCGCATCCTCAATTACGGGGCGCTGGAAGGCAACGTGGACACATGGCACCTCGACTTTGTGCGGGTGGCTGAAGACGGCATGGAACCAGCGCCATTGTTTGAAGAGGTGGCGTTTGTGGCGCCGCCAACAAGCTTCTTGCGTCACCCTTGGACGGCCATGCCTTGGCCGCATTTTGTAGACTCCGCGGACAGCTATACCGCGGCTTCGGTGACCACCTTGCACAGGAGTTTTGGGGAGTCGACGAACAGCCAAGAGAACATTGGACTGAAGGTTCAGCGCGTGGATGTGGAGGGCAACGTCAACAACTATGTTCCGCCCGCAGGCGAGATTCCCAACAACTCCATTCAGGGGTTGTTTGAGACGGACTACATCGACGATTTGGATATTTCCACTCTCTTGTTCCATCCTGCGGTGAGTGACACGTTTGCCACGTTCCACGTCTCCTTGTGGGAGGACGAAGTGGGGGGCGCCAACGGCACCACCCAAACCGGTGTGACCGACAACGACAGCATCGTCCATGTTCAGACGTTCAAGGACTACTATGCCTACGACGACGGGACTGCGGAAAAGGCATACGCGTTGGATGGCCAAGGTGGAGAGGTGGTGGTGGGCTTCGACCTCCAGAAAGCAGACACCTTGGAAGGGGTTTGGATTCACTTCACGCCGTTTTACGACGACGCGGCAGGGGAGACCTTCACCTTGAAGATTCGGGGAGAGGATGAGGAGAATCCCGGACAGCCAGGCGGAGAAATTGTGACGCAGTTCACCATTCACGAGCCCAACTACTTCGCCAACGAATACGACGGATTCACCTACATCCCGTTTGAGGCGCCCATTCCGGTGTCGGGTCGCATTTACGTGGGGTTTGTGCAGCAAGGGGAGGACCGCATCAACATCGGACTGGACAAGTCCACCAACACCAACCCGGAGTACCTCTGGTACAAGTTTCCCAACACGCCGTGGTTGCAGTCAGGCATCCAGGGGTCGTTGATGATTCGACCGGTGCTTCGTGCTGGGAAGGAGCCCGTGGTTCAGGTGTCTGAATTGCCGTCTCGTTTGGAGGGCCCTATCGTGTTTCCCAATCCAGGGACGCACACGTGCCATTGGAACCTCGAACGCATCACCACGGTACGCATGTTGGACATGACGGGCCGCACGGTGGCCGAGTGGCTTGACATGGTACCGGGGCTTCAGTCTTGGTCTACGGAGACTCCCGGCGTGTACCTCCTCGTCGGAACCGAGGAGAACGGCCAAACCTGGACCCAACGCTGGATTGCCCGCCCATGAGCGACGACGTGAACAGCCCAGACGAGCAAGGCGAAGAGCTGTTTGAGCACCATCGCATTGTGGTGGATCCCGGACAGACGCCCTTGCGCGTGGACAAGTTCATCATCAACCGTGTGGCGCACCTGTCACGCAACAAACTCCAAACGGCGGCCAAATCAGGCTATGTCAGGGTCAATGGCCAACCGGTCAAGAGTAACCACAAGGTGAAGCCCGAAGATGTAGTGACGGTGGAGTTGCCACAGCCGGTGTATGAGTTTGAACTGCTTCCGGAGCCCATGGATTTGGACATCCTCTATGAGGACGACGACCTGTTGGTGCTCAACAAGCCAATGAATTTGGTGGTGCACCCCGGCCATGGGAATTACACGGGTACATTGGTGAATGGCATCCTACATCACTTCCAAAACATGCCCAGCCTTCCCAATCAGCCCGAGCCGCGGCCGGGGTTGGTGCACCGCTTGGACAAGGACACCACTGGCCTCATGGTGCTGGGCAAGTCGGAACGGGCGTTGACCGACTTGAGCGAGCAATTTTTTGAACGCACGGTGAATCGCCGTTACTGGGCCTTGGTTTGGGGAGATGTCCGCGAGGATGGCACCGTCACCGGCCACGTGGGTCGCTCGCTTCGCGACCGTCGCATTCAGCAAGTGTTTGAGGATGGCCGCGAAGGCAAACACGCCGTGACGCATTACCGCGTGTTGAAGCGCTTGGGACCGGTGACCCTGGTGGAATGCAAGTTGGAAACGGGGCGGACGCACCAAATCCGTGTTCACATGCAACACATCGGACATCCGTTGTTCGGCGATCCCATTTACGGAGGTAACGTGGCGGTCAAAGGGGCGCCTGGCGGAAAGTACAACGCCTTTTTGCGGAACATGTTTGAGGCGCTTCCGCGACAAGCGTTGCACGCCAAGACGCTCGGCTTCACCCACCCCGGCACCGGGGAGCGCAAAGACTTTGAGTCGGAGTTGCCCGAGGACATGGCCAAGGCCATTGCCAAGTGGACCACCTACATCGAGGCGTCAGGGTTGTAGGTCAATCTGCAGAGAGCCTTTCGACTTCTTCCAGGGACTTTTCCCAGGCGTTGATGCAGTCCTGCATCTCTTTCTGAACCGCGTCATAGGCGTAAGCCAATTCGGTCACTTTGGTGCGGTCCGAGGGGTCGACGGCGGCCATGGAGGCGTTGAGTTCTTCTTGCTTGGCCTCCAATTGGGCAATGGCCTTTTCATGGCGATCCACCGCATTTTTGGCTTTGCGCAACGCTTTCTCCGCCGCCTTCCGGGCCTTGTAGTCGCCGCCACCCGAGCCTGATTTGCCTTCCTTGGTAGGGGCGTTCTTGCCCCCTTTCTCCCGCGACACCTTGACGTTTTTGTTGGCCTCGTAGGCGCTGATGCTTGCTGCGTGCTTCTCGTGCAGGAATTGCTTGATGTCCCCGATGTATTGCTTCAGTCCAGTCGGAGTGACCTCGTACACGAGTTGCGTCATGTCGCTGAGAAAGTCGCGGTCGTGAGACACCACCACCAAGCTGCCGTCAAAGCGTTGAAGGGCTTCTTTCAAGACGGACTTGCTTTTCAGGTCGAGGTGGTTGGTCGGCTCGTCAAGAATCAGGACGTTGTAGGGGTGCAGCAGGAGCTTGCACAACGCCAAACGCGCTTTCTCTCCCCCAGACAACACCTTGACCTTCTTGTCGACGTCCTCGCCCGAAAACAAGAACGACCCGAGGAGACCGCGCAACTGTTTGCGGACATCGCCCACGGCGACCTCTTCCAGCGTCTCCATGACCGTCAGGTTTCCGTCGAGCTCGTCGGTTTGGTTCTGGGCGTAGTATCCGATGTCCACGTTGTGGCCGACGGTCAATTCTCCGGCTGTGCAGGACTCTTGTTCGAGCAGCATCCGGGTCAGGGTGGTTTTGCCTGCGCCGTTCTTCCCGACGAGGGCCACCTTTTCCTGACGCGCCATGATGAAGTCCAAGCCCTCAAAGACGGTCAAGTCATCGAAGCACTTCTTGAGGGCCTTGGCTTCGAAAATGACTTTGCCCGAGCGCGGAGCGGGAGGGAAGCGAAACCGAATCTGCATGTTTTCCGCAGCATCCACTTCCACTCGTTCGAGCTTGTCGAGTTTCTTGATCAAGCTCTGGGCGAAGGCGGCCTTGTTCTTCTTGGCCCTGAACTTGTTGATGAGCACTTCCGTCTCTTGGATGTACTTCTGTTGGTTCTTGGCTGCCTGCTCTTGACGTGAACGTTCTTCCTCCCGCCAAACTTGGTAGGCGGAGTAAGGACCCTTGTAGTCGTAGAGTTTGACGCCACCAATTTCGACCGTACGCTTGGTCAAGGTGTCGAGGAACACCCTGTCGTGAGAGATGAGCAGGATGGCCCCGGGATGGTGCATCAAAAACGATTCAAGCCATTCGATGCTCTCAATGTCGAGGTGGTTGGTGGGCTCGTCCAGCAACAGGAGATCGGGTTGCATGAGCAGCAGCTTGGCCAATTCCACGCGCATTTTCCAACCGCCACTGAATTCGGACATCTGGCGCGTCATGTCAGTGATCTTGAAGCCAAGGCCCTGGAGAATGCGATGTGCCTGTTCCTCCGTGCTGGAGGCCCCAATGGCGTCCAAACGTTCGTTGGCGTCGCTCAGCTCTTGAATGAGGCCGGCGTAGCTGTCGCTTTCGTAGTCGGTCCGTTCGGCCACTTCCTTGGTCAACGCTTCAAGCCGGGTCTCCAGCGCTTGGACTTCGGCAAAGGCCTGCATGGCCACTTCCATGACCGTCGACTCCTCTTCGTGTTCCATCTCTTGAGGCAGGTAGCCAATGCGGTACTCTTTGGGCGTATTTACGCTGCCCTCGGAGGGTTTTTGCAGACCCGCAATGATTTTCAAGAGGGTGGACTTGCCTGCACCGTTCCGCCCCACAAGGCCGATGCGGTCCTTGTTGCCTATGGCCAAATCAACACCTTCAAACAGGGTTCGGTCTCCAAAATGGACGGCAAGCGACGTCAAGTGCAGCATGGCCCGCAAGGTCGGGGTAGAAAGGCGAGGGAACAAAAAAGGGCCACACCGAGTGCAGCCCTTTTTTCTTGGATCGAAGCCCGATCAGTAATGCCAAATGTCATGCTCCAAGTTGAAGAGCTCCTGCTGGATGCGTTCGCTCTCTGCCAAGGCATCGAGGCCGCGTGCGTAAGACACAATTGCCCGGTTGAAGGAGTTGTCCTCCTTCACGATGTAGCTTGAGAAGTAGCGCTTCTGGAAGAGGTCTTCATACGTTCGACGCTGGGCGTCGTTGAACATGTTGTAGACCTCACTGTTCGCGAAGACATAGCGACACTCTGGGTAGTAAAGCCAGAAAAGGGGGCGGAAGCCCACACTGTTTCCGTCGACGTCAAAGTCCTCCATCATGGGCGCAATGCCCAAGATGCGCACGTAACGCTCGCTGCGCTGACGGTCCCAAATCCAATCTTCCTTGATGCGGTAGCGCGTGATCTTGTCGGAAGACAATTCGTTGCTCTGCTGGATGGTACCGATGACCTCGCCGAAGTCGTCGTATTCCTTCACAAGCGTGACGGGGTTCAGGATCTTTCGGATGCTGTCAGGCGACAATGGGAACGTGAATTCGTCGTCGTCTCCCAGCGGTCCTGCGCTGTAGGCCACAAGGGAACCTTCCACCAACAGGGCTTCCCGCACCACGTCAAACAGATTTTGACGGTCCTGGATGGGATCGAGGGGGAAGTAGAAGGGGTGGTTAAATTTTTGACGCAGGTCAATCTCTTGCCAAATCCGGCGCTTGTACATCACATCCGCCTCACGCAGGTGAGGGTAGGGGATGACGCGCTTGGTGAGGTTGGTTTCCTTGACGTAGGCACCATCCAATACATTGGGGGATTGAGCCACGCCGTTTTGCACCAAGGCAAACATGGCGAGCGTCAACGTCAAACAAGTGCTCAGGAACTGTTTCATGGCAGGTAAGTTAGCCGGTGATTTTCAATTTCATCGGGGGCAAGTCGCGCTCGGTCCCGTCAGGCATGGATACCAGAATGTCTTCCAAGTAAATGATGTTGCCGCGACGTACGCGCTTCAACGCCTCCTGTTGGTCGGTCGTCAAGCGGTTGTTGCCGGAAGGCAGATCGGAGAACGCACCGTCTTTGGAGATGCGCAGGGTGAAGCTCTTCACGCGGACCTTCACATCGAAGTCAAAGCCTTCCATGCGCGCGGCCACGGGGGCAAACGACAACACTTCTGCTTTGGTGATGCCCTTGTCCGTCGGCTTTTTTCCAGTCCAAAACGCCACCGGATCCGGAATGCGCTTCACACGGAAATTCTTCGCGGGCAAGGACTTTTTGCTTCCGTCGGGAAGTTCCGCAGAGACGGTGATGTTCGCCTCACGAACGGAGCTGCTCGAGCTCGGCTCCACGACGTACGAACCGTCGGGTTGCTTCTTGATGGAGTGTCCTCCGTCGATGCGCACGTCGACCTTGTCTTGAGCCACACCCGGCACAGACACCTCGACAGGGTTGGGAACCCCGCGGTAGAACACGTTCATCTTGGTGGGAGAGACCACAAGGGCAGGCTCCGCAACCGTGATGGTCGGCGTGTAGAACGAGTAAGGCTCGATGTTGCCATCGGGACCTTGGTAGCGAATCAGCCCCTTGAAGCTCATGTCTCCGAGGCTCATGCCTCGGGTCGGGATGCGAAGCTTGCCCATGCCATCGGCACCAATGGTCAACCCTTCCATGCCTTCGTAAGCCAGCAAGGTCGAATCACGTCCATCCCACTTGTCGCCATCGATAAAAATGTCTGGCGCGTTCGTCGCGTCGTAGGCCGCCAACAGCACATCGGCTCGGAAAGAGTCTCCGCGAAGGATGTAGTTGGACTCAGGCACCACGAGGGGCATCAGGTTGGTGAACTTGTAGGACTTGGCCTCAATGCCGCCGAGCAACCAAGACAACACGTCTTCCTGTGCGTCTTGCACGTCGACGATCATCTTGGACATCAATGGCATCACCGCTGCGAGGGGAACGTCAAAGAAGTTGGCAGCTTCCCACAGCACCTCTTTGCCATCTTCCATCTCGTTCTCAAACGTGAAACGCTCGTCGAGTTGAACCTTGATGTATTCGGGCAGTTCGCGCGTCTGTCCTTGGCTGTCCACGAGCTTCACCGATTTCAGATAATCTCGGTAAGCTTCCAGGTTTTTGCGAAGGGCAGTGGCACTCCACGGATCGTTCTCGTCAAACTTCGGGCTCTGTGGTTCCGAACCCACCATGAAGGCGGTGAGTTCTTGGTACTCGTCTTTCTTTTGGATCAGGGCCAAGTTGATGGTGGTGTCCATCCCTGTTTCGTCCTGACCAATGAAGTTGACGAAGTCGTTGGCCACAGCATCGTCGTACTTGCCCTCCGACTTGGCCATGCAGCGTCCTTTCAGTTGGGTGATGTAGTTGACCAAATTGTCACTGCGTTCCCGAACGTCGCGGGCCTTGTCCATGAAGGGGCCGACTTTTTCTTTGTTTTGGGCGTACTTGACCTCCAACGTGGTCAATGTCTCAGCAACCTTGCCTTTCAGCGTGTGCTGGGTGTCCTGCAAGCTGTTCTCCACTTTCACGAAGCCGTTGAGGACTTCTTTGGAGATGTTCAAGGCCAAAAGCGCGGTCAGGACGAGGTACATCATCCCGATCATCTTTTGACGTGGTGTTTCTTTTCCTCCGGCCATGGTTCAGGGCTTAGCTGCGACCGCCACCCATGGCGTTCAACATGTTGCCGTAGACCGTGTTGAGGGAAGCCAAGTTCTTGGCCAATTCGGAGATGTTCTCCTTGTACACTTTCGTGTCCTCGACGGAGTCGTTGAGGTTCTTCACCAATTCGCCCATGCCTTCGAACAATTCCTTGTTCTGCTGCATTTGTGCGAGTTGTCCCTCATACATGTCGTTCAAGGAGTTCAAATTCTCGTTCATCTTGGCGATACCTTCACCTGTTGAAGCACCTTCTGCGCTCGCCTTGACGAGGCCCGTCAAGCCTTCGCTCACCTCTTCGTAAGTCGAGCTCAGCTCGTCCACGCGGTTGGACGCCTTCACCAACGAGTCGCTGTAGCCTTTTGTGGCCACGGAAGCATCTGCAACCTCACCCATCTTCGATGCCTGCTCACCGAGGTGACGCATGCCGTCACCCAATTTGGTGATCATGTCTGAGTCGATGTTGGCTTTGGACAGCATGTCGTCCAGCTGCTGAGTGGGGGTTTTGTCCGCACCTTCTCCTGTGGCGAGCTGAGGGTAAACCAAAGACCAATCGGGTTCTTCGTGGGGCTTTTCAAAGGCCGACATGAAGAAGATGAAGGCTTCCGTACCCAGACCGAGGATGAGCATCAACGAGGCACCTTCCCAGTGCTGGATTTTGAACAATGCTCCAATGATCACGATGGCGGCGCCCCATCCATAGAGCTTGGCCATAAAGTTCTTCCACTGCTTGCTTCCTGGTTTCATGGTTACGGTTTTAGGTTGTTGGTTTCAATTCAGCTAACGCTGTGCAGGTAGGTTTTTATTGTGCAAAGGGCGTGTGGTTTCAAGTCACACCCTTGGGGCTTAGTTCCACTCTTCAGGCAATCCTGACTTGCCTCGGCCGAGGTAAGACATGACGGAGCGGAATCCAATCGACGCCTTGGCGGTGTCGCTGTATTCGAACGTTCGCGTGCCTGTTTGGCAGTAGTAGCCGATGTCTTTCCAAGAGCCACCGCGAATGACCTTGCGCTTGAGGGCAGGGGGGTCGTCCACTTTGGCGTGGTAGACGTAGTCGGGCGAAAGGTCCCAAGAGAAGTCGTAGACCGTCTCGTCAAAGGCGGTGTTGGTCCACTCTGCCACGTTTCCGCTCATGTTGTACAACCCGTAATCGTTGGGGCTGTAGGATTCCACAGGAGCAGTGTACGCGTTGGCGTCTTCCACGTAGTCGCCTCGCATGGGCTTGAAGTTGGCAAGCACGCAGCCTTGCTGGTTCCGCGCGTAGGGTCCACCCCATGGGAAGGGGGCCAAATTGCGGCCGCCGCGTGCGGCGTATTCCCACTCGGCTTCCGAAGGCAGACGGAACTTTTGGACGTACGTCTCGTTGTTCTTCTGCTTCCACTCGTTCATGATTTGGGTGCGCCAGGCGTTGAAGGCCTTCGCTTGTCCCCACGTCACGCCCACCACAGGGTAGTCGTCAAATGCAGGGTGCCAGAAGTAGGCTTCGGCGTAGGGTTCGTTGTACGCGTAGGTTGCGTCGTGGATCCACACGAGGGTGTCGGGATACACGTTGATGATTTCCTCCACCACAAATTGGGCGCGGTCGCTGTGACGGCGTGTGGAATGGAGTTGATTCAACGAGTTGACCTCGCCGTATTCCTCGTCGCGGTCGCTTTTGCGCGCGGCCTCGTCGAGGTTCACCCAGTAGTAGCGGTAGTTCAACTTGCGGGTGTCCAACTCACGGCGGTTGTAGAACTGGTCTGATCCCTGAAGGAAGAACTCATCGTACAACAGGTCGAAGATGTCCTCATCTTCCCAGTCAATGGGTTCCTCCCAATTCAAGGTGAAGCCCTTGTCGATGAATCGATCGAGTTCTTGACCACGTGCATTTTCTGCGGTGTAGTATCGATCGTCGTCGTTGTCAGCCAGAGTTTGGAGGTACAAGCTGTCCCTCACATAGTTGACAAACTGTCGGTACTCGTTGTTCGTGATTTCATGCACGTCCATGTAGAACGGTGGAATGGTCACCGTCTTGGAGCGCGTGTTCAAGGCGAAGGGAACGTCTTGGTCACTGGGGCCCATGGTGTATGAGCCAAAGTGAATGTAGTTCATCCCGTAGGGATTGGACTGTTCCCAGTACTGGCGTGGTTGAACCCCCACCAGTTCGCCCTGGGGTCCCATGTAGCACGCCGACATGAAGACGGGTGCCAAGAGGATCATCAGGAGCTTTTTCATGGATTGGTTTTCTTGCAGAGTTGTTAGGCGATACTACAACGCTCGAAAGACATGGTTTCGTGTGTCTTTAGAGGAATCGAGGGTTGGCGTATTTGTTTTCGACTGGCGTCGTAATGAATTTGAAAGCGTAGGAGACAAACACCTCGGCAGTGCCAGGGGTGTATGCGCTCAGCTCGCTCGTGGTCACGTCAAAAGAAGCGCCGAGTTTGAATACTTGTTCGCTGGAGGTGATGCCCTCCTTCTTGGACAAGCTGTATTGGATGCCGGCAGAGGGTGCCACAGCATCTCCAGGACGCCACGTCAAGCCGCCCCACACGAGGTCTTGCCAAAGCACATTGACGTTAACGTCGACCGCCGTGGCGTTCAGGTCGGTTTTGGCCAACACATTGCTGCGAAGCAACAAGTCGTCTCCACTCAAGGGGTAGTTGTAGCCCCCCATGAAGTAGTAGTGGCGGGTGGGCACGATGTTCAACGATTGCAATTGCACCTCGGCCAAATGCGTCATGGACAAACCGGCGTAGTACTCGTTGCCTTTCCGCATGAAGACGCCGAAATCAACGTCCGTGGACGTGCCACTGCCGTTTCCGGTGGGAATGGCGGGGTCGTTGGCGACTCCGTCGACGGCAATCCAGTTGGCGTCGAAGCTCTTGCTGAACAAAGACACGTTCAAGCCAACGCCGACGTGTGCGCCGTTGGCGAGGGTGGGAAGGTGATAAGCATATCCCAACTTCACCATGGTGTTGGACTCTTGTCCAATTTCATCTTGATAGAGCTGGAGACCCAACGCGCCTGGGATGAAATCCACATTGGAGTGGGCGTTGATCATGGTGGTCACGGGCGCCCCGTTGACACCCATCCATTGGTTACGGTACCACGCATTCACGTGAGTGAGGTCGTCCTCACCAGCTGCACCAATGTTGAATGCCGCAAGGTCGTTGAACCATTGCGTCATCTGGGGGTCTTGCTGGCCCAGGGCCGGTGCCACAGTGAGGCACGCAAATGCAAGACAGATGGAGATGTTGCGAATCATCTTATTCCTTTGATTTTCAGCAGGTTGCGCCTCTGAGCGTGCACGCAGAGGTTGGCTAATATAGGGATTTTCCCAATGCCCGGGCCGATGAGGGCCGGATTGCGCTGAAAGGGTGTTGCTGTATTCAAACATGCTTACGCCAATTTTTGGTAGGTCCGCCACCAACGGTCCGGAAGGGACCCTTCGGAAGCTTCCACATACTCTTCATAAGTGCACGGTACGAGCAAACTGGGCAAAAGGTTCGATTTGTCTTGATTGGGGACGGGGACGTCCATCCACCAGCGGTCGCTTTTGGGGCTCTTGTAAAACGCAATCTCATGCGATTCCCCAGGCAGGTCCACCACGTACTTGAGGTAGTCCTCCGTGGTGCATTTGGGGTGATCCCCTTTCTGGTTGAAGATGCCGTCCATCACATGCCAAACGCCTTGTGCGACCAAGTGTGCACCCCGGCCGCGGTCGTCGAGATCGGGGTTGTGTTCGAAGAATCCAGTGGCCAACAACCGGTCGCTCATGCCGATGTACCTCGACAGTTGGCAGAAATGTTCCGCCGTCATGCCGTTGGGGCTGGCGTGGGTGGAAGCCGGGTGGTCTGAAGCGCGGATGGCAGCCACGTCCAACGTCACGAGGTCGGCATTGCGCACATTGGGTTCGACGTGTTGGATGTTCTGCAGCAGCGTGCCCAAGCGAATGGCCTCGAATTGCAACCGTTCCAAAAGCTCGAGGGTGTCCGGATCAGTCAAATACCCCTGGTGTCCTACGTTGGCGTAGTCGAACAGGTAGTTCGGCTCGTGCATGACCACGGAATTCATGTGGTTGCGCGCACTGACCACGCTGGGGTCACCCCCAAAATCGAGCCGGGGATCTACGGTGACCAAATTCATGGGGCGGCCGACGGAGTCCAGTGCCCTGTACATGGGGATGGTCAGGTCGTGGCCTCCACCAAGCACAATGGGCACAATGCCCATCTGCACGAGTTCGGCCACCACGGACTGGACCGCGGCGTAAGTGTCATCTTCTGTGGCGCCGGCCCGGATGTCTCCCAAGTCCACAGTGGGTTGCCATGCGGCAGGAGGGACGAGTTGGTACAGCCAATGCCGAATGGCGTCTGGGGCACCCCCACAGCCCTCGTTGTCTCCCGATCGCCGGCCGTCGTTGACCCCAAAAAGCGCCACGCGGGCACCTTCCAGCATGGGGCGCGAATCGAAGCGATGGGCTTCGATGCGGTCAGCGATCCGCGCCACCCCTTCCGCGTTGGAGAAGTCGGGGGCGTTGACCGGTTCGAACAAGTCGAGGAATCCGTCGAGCATGAACCAGGGTTTTGGGGCCTTTTGGGGCCTTTGAACCGCAAGGTCGCAGGGTTCATGCCCTGTTCTCACGCCGCGCGACGGCAAGCATTCACAACCAAATGTGAATGCACACCCCAACGGGCTTGCCTGTCAGGAGGTTAGGACTTCTTGCGGCGACCGCGCTTGGGGCGGTTTTTGGCCTCTTCGATGAGCTCTTGCACCCGCGCCCAGGTCAAATCCTCAGGCTTTTCCTCCTTCGGGATCTTGGCGTTGAGCTTGCCGGCCTTGATGTACGGACCGTAGCGGCCATTCAGCACGCGAACGGTGTCATCTTCTTCGAAGACTTTGATGAGGGCCTTGGCGTCGGCTTCAATCTTCGCCTTGATCAGTTCCACAGCGCGCTCGAGTGTCACCGTGTACGGATCGTCGCCGTCGTCGGCTTTGAGGGACACAAACTTGCCGTCGTAGCGCACGTATGGCCCAAACCGTCCGATGGCCGCGGTCACTTTCTTGCCCTCCATCTCGCCCAGCGTGCGAGGCAGCTTGAACAGGTCCAGCGCTTCTTCCAGGGTCAAGGTTTCGATCGATTGACCGGGAAGGAGGGACGCGTATTGCTTTTCCTCGTCGTCCGGGCCGCCGATTTGGGCCATGGGACCGTACCGTCCGATGCGGCACAAGATTTGGGCGCCTGACTCGGGGTGTACGCCAAGAATGCGCTCCCCTGAAGCTCGCTCGGCATGCTCCATGGTGGTGTCCACGGTTTCCTTGAACGGGGCGTAGAAGCGCTTGAGCATGGCGCGCCAATCGAGTTGTCCGCGTGCAATCACGTCAAACTCCCCCTCGACGTCAGCCGTGAAGTTGTAGTCGAGAATGCTCTGGAAATGCTCCAGCAAAAAGTCGTTGACGACCAATCCGATGTCTGTCGGGAACAGCTTTCCACGCTCTTGGCCGGCGTTCTCGGTGGCGGTTTCCGCTTGCACGGCTGAGCCCGCGAGTGTCAAGACGCGGTAATCGCGGGGGGTGCCGTCGCGGTCCTCTTTCACCACGTAGCCGCGCTTTTGCATGACGTCGATTGTGGAGGCGTAGGTGGAGGGACGGCCGATGCCCAATTCCTCCAAGCGCTTCACAAGGCTCGCCTCGGTGTAGCGCGGCGGGTGCTTGCTGAAACGTTGTGTGGCGACGATGGTTTGGCGGGTCATGGACTGCCCTTCGGTCATCGCGGGCAGCATGTCCTTCGTGGTCTCGTCCTGACCATCTTCGTCGTCTGTGCCTTCGAGGTAGAGCTTCAAAAAGCCCTCGAAGGTGATGACTTCGCCGCGGGCGACAAACTCTTCATCTCGGCCAGAGACCGAAATCTTGGCCACCGTCTTGTCGAGTTTGGCGTCGGCCATTTGGGAAGCGAGGGTCCGCTTGTAAATCAAGTCGTACAAACGCTGCTCCTCACGCGAGGCGTCGATGCTGGACGCAGACAAATCGGTGGGACGAATGGCCTCGTGCGCCTCTTGGGCACCCTTGCTCTTGGAGGCATGCGTCCGGGTGAAGGCGTACTCGGCGCCGAAGGTCTTGGAGATTTCTTTTTGCGCGGCCTCCAACGCGACGTCGCTGAGGTTGGTCGAGTCCGTCCGCATGTAAGTGATGCGACCTGCCTCGTACAGGCGTTGAGCCACCCCCATGGTGCGTGACACGCTGAAGCTGAGCTTGCGAGAAGCCTCCTGCTGCAAGGTGGAGGTGGTGAATGGCGCTGCCGGCTTCTTGGTCGACGGCTTGGTTTCGATGGACGACACGACGTGTTCGGCCGAGGCGCAGGCGTCGAGGAAGGCTTTTGCGTCGGATTCAGAGTTGAAGGTCTTGCCGCACGTCGCCTTCACCACGGCTTTGCCCGTGTCGAAGTGACCCACCACGCGGAACGTGGACTTGGCCGTGTGGCCGTCGATCTCGCGTTCGCGGTCGACAATGATGCGGACGCCTACGCTTTGGACGCGGCCGGCACTCAGTGACGGGCGGATTTTGCGCCACAACACCGGGCTCAATTCAAACCCCACCAAGCGGTCGAGGATGCGTCGCGCCTGCTGTGCATTCACCAAATCGGCATCCACGGTTCTCGGCGACTCGATGGCTTTGAGAATGGCGGGCTTGGTGATTTCTGAAAAGACGATGCGCTTGGTTTGTTCTTCCTTCAGGCCCAACGCCTCCATGAGGTGCCAGCTGATGGCTTCTCCTTCGCGGTCCTCATCCGTCGCGAGCCACACGGTCTCGGCTTTCTTCGCCAGCGACTTGAGTTCTGTCACCACCTTCTTGGAGGAGGGGCTGACCACGTATTTGGGCGAGAAGTCGTTGTCGATGTCGACGCTGTCATTTCCCTTGGCCAAGTCACGGATGTGACCCATGGATGACTTCACGACAAAGTCTTTTCCGAGGTAGCCTTCAATGGTCTTGGCCTTGGCAGGCGACTCTACGATGACGAGGTTTTTGGCCATGGATTTGCGTGTTTGGGCGGGCAAATTAAAGACAACCTGAGTTGAAATAGGTTCGCCAAGAAGGCATAAAAACGTTGCATTCACGGGTACCCCTAAAGGGGTGACAATTTGTCAGTGGCGTACATTTGCACCATGCGAGAAGGAGATCACGTTTTGGAAGAAGGCCGTCAAGGCGAGGCGACGGTGGTTGCAGGACCCGGTTCAGGGGCGCGGAAATTGTACCTGGAGAGCTACGGCTGTCAAATGAATTTCAGCGACAGCGAAATCGTGGCGAGCATCCTGTCCGATGCCGGGTATCAAACCACCCGTGATGCAGACGATGCCGACCTGGTGTTGCTCAACACCTGTGCCATTCGTGACAATGCCGAACAGCGCGTCCGCAACCGGTTGGTTCACTTCAAGGGCAACAAGGCGAAGAACCCCAGTTTGGTGGTGGGCGTCTTGGGATGCATGGCCGAGCGCTTGCGGGACAAGTTGCTGGAGGAGGAGAAGCTCGTGGATTTGGTGGTGGGCCCGGATGCCTACCGCGACCTCCCCAATTTGGTGGATCAAGTGGAAGGAGGCCAAAAAGCCGTCAACGTCCTGCTCTCCCGCGAGGAGACCTACGCAGAGATCAGCCCGGTCCGATTGGACAAAGGCGGCGTGACGGCGTTCATCAGCATCATGCGGGGTTGCGACAACATGTGCTCGTTCTGTGTGGTGCCTTTCACCCGCGGCCGAGAGCGCAGCCGTGACCCACAAAGCATCGTTCGGGAAGCCCAAGAACTTTTCGAGGCGGGTTACCGCGAGGTCACCTTGTTGGGCCAAAACGTCGATTCCTACAAGTGGAACATCGACAACAAGGGCGTCGTCAAGGACGAGTCCCAGCCCGTGGTTCGCTTTGCCGAGCTCCTGGAAATGGTGGCGGCGGTCAACCCAGACCTTCGGGTGCGTTTCAGCACCTCGCACCCCAAAGACATGACGGACGACGTGCTCCACGCCATGTCGCGCCACGAGAACATCTGCAAATACATTCACCTGCCGGTTCAAAGCGGACACAGCGATGTGCTCAAGCGCATGAACCGGGGATACACCCGCGAGTGGTACCTCGACCGCATTGCGGCCATCCGCCGCATCATGCCCGGTTGCGCCATCAGCACCGACGTGATCACGGGATTCTGCGGGGAGACGGAGGAGGAGCACCAGGCGACATTGAGCCTTATGGACGAAGTTCGCTACGACATGGCCTTCATGTTCAAGTACAGCGAGCGTCCCAAGACGTTGGCGGAGCGCAAGTTTGAGGACGACGTGCCGGAGGAAGTCAAGGGCGCCCGGCTGCAAGAAGTCATCGCCCGTCAAATGATTCACGGCAAAGAGCACACCCAGGCCTTGGTGGGTCAGGTGCATCGCGTCCTCATTGAGGGCACGAGCAAGAAGCGGGACGACCAATTCTTTGGCCGCACCACGCACAACACCGTCGTGGTGTTCCCCAAAGGCGATTTGAAGCCCGGGGAATACGTCAACGTGAAGACCTTCGATTGCACCCCCGTCACGTTGATGGGGGAAGTCACCGACGAACCCGCGGAGAGCTGAGCATGGATGTAGGGGCAATCAAGCGAAGGTTTGGGGTGGTCGGGAATGCGCCCGCACTCGACCGCGCCTTGTCCGTTGCCGCGCAGGTCGCCACAACGGACATCAGCGTCCTTGTGCTCGGGGAAAGCGGCACGGGAAAGGAGTCCATGCCGCGCATCGTCCACCAATTCAGTGCGCGAAAGCACGGTCCGTACGTGGCCGTCAACTGCGGCGCCATCCCGGAGGGCACCATCGATTCTGAACTCTTTGGCCATGAGAAAGGGGCCTTTACAGGCGCCACGGACACCCGCAAAGGGTACTTCGAGGAGGCCAACGGCGGCACCATTTTTCTCGACGAAGTCGCAGAGCTCCCGCTGACGACGCAGGTGCGCTTGTTGCGTGTGTTGGAAACGGGAGAGTTCATGAAGGTCGGTTCGTCCAAAGTCCAAAAGACCGACGTCCGCGTCGTGGCGGCCACCAACGTCGACTTTGACGACGCCATCGCACGTGGACGGTTCCGAGAAGACCTGTACTACCGTCTCAGCCAGGTGCCCATTCAGCTTCCGCCACTGCGTCAGCGCGCAGGAGACGTGCACTTGCTGTTCAGGAAGTTCACCACGGACTTCAGCGAGCAGTACCGCATGCCTCCCTTGAGTTTGGACGACGAGGCGATCGAAATGCTGGAGCACTACCCGTGGCCGGGCAACATCCGCCAGCTCAAGAACGTCACCGAGCAAATGAGCATCCTCGAGACAAACCGGCGGATTGACGCCGACACGTTGCTCGGGTACCTGCCGGAGACCCACCGCAGCCGCTTGCCGAGCACAACCTCTTCGGCAAGTTCCGCGGAAGGGATGGACGAGCGCGAAATCCTGTACAAGGTCCTGTTTGACATGAAGGGCGACTTAAACGACCTCAAGCAATTGGTTATGTCGCTGATGAAGAACGGCGGATTGCAAGGAGGGGAGGCCGAGGCTGAATTGGTGCAACGGGTGTTCCAGGATGACCTCTCGGCGGGCGAAACACAACGGGTGTTGGCTGCCCTGCCTCAGTTTGCAGGGCCCGAAGGCACGGGGCCTGCTCACGAATTGCAGGATGTGGCGCATCAGCCGGCCGACGAAGTGGTCCTTTCGCTTCAGGATTCCGAGAAAGAGCTCATCCGCCGCGCCCTCGAAAAGCACCGCAACAAGCGCAAGCACGCCGCCGAAGAGCTCGGCATCTCCGAGCGCACCTTGTACCGGAAAATCAAGGAATACGATTTGAAATGACGAAGTGGCTTGGCATCGTGGTTTGGGTAATCGGCGCCATGGGATTGGCCGGATGCGGCGTCTATTCCCCCTACGGAGCCCAAACCTCCGGCGCCTCCACCTACAGCGTGACCGATTTTGAACCGGCACATCCGCTCGTGTCGACCACGGCTGCACAGTCCTTGTCCGAAGCTTTGCGTGACCGGATTCAAAGGCAAAGCACCCTTCGCCTTGTGGAAGAGGGGGAGCTGATGTTCGGCGCGCGGGTGGTCGGCTGGGAAGTGCGCCCGGTGAACGTTCAAGGCAACGAAACAGCCGGGGCCAACCGGATCACCGTGAGCGTGGTCTTGACCTATGTGAACCAACGCGACCCTTCACTGAGCACGGAACGGACCTTCAGCAGGTACGTGGACCTTCCGAGTGATCAAGACGTGTTCTCCTCGGAGGACCTCCTTGTGGAGGAGCTCGGTGAGTTGCTTTCCCAAGACATGTTCAACGCCACATTGGGCAATTGGTGAGCCATGAATCCTGGGCAACTCCAAGACATCCTTGAACGCGGTCCTCGGGCAGAGGATTTGGAGGTGTTGCGCGCATGTGTCGAGCGGCATCCGTACTCGGGCCCGCTGCGCATGATGTTGGCCAAAGCGTCGGAAGAGGCCCAAGATTTGGGCAGGCGCGAGGCCTTGCTTCAAGCGGGAGCGCATGTCCCTTCCCGCCGCGCCTTGTTCGCTTACCTCATGGGGTCCGAACTCTTGGCGGAGGCGCGTGCCGTGCACGAGGAGGTGTTGAAGGCAGAGGACGTGCCTGAAGAGGAGATGGTCAGCATGGTGTGGCACGACCAAGGCGATTCCGTGGATGCGGCCGATGCCGAAGCCGTCGCCTCGGAGACCGAAGCTCCAGAAGAGGTTTCAGAACAAGAAGCCGAGGTCGAGGCGCCAGGGCAACGCGAGGCCATGATTTCGGCCATCGCGTCGGTCATCGAGCAGGACGTTTCTGCATGGAACGAAGAAGCCGAAACCGACGATGCAGCGCCAGAAGACGCCCCGACCGAGACCACCGATCGCCCGGCGACTGCGCCCCAAGAGGGCGTCGCCATCCCCACGGTGGGGCAGATTGCGGAACCTCGGAGTTTGTTCTCGCAGTGGCTGCAGCAGCGTGCGCGAGAAACGGGCTTTGGGACGCCGCAATTGGCGGAGCAAGGGGCGGCCGCGTTGATTGACGCCTTTTTGGCCAAGGGAGATGTGCGCATCGGCCCCATTCGCGACAGCCTTGAAACGACGGAGGAGTGGGCGAAGCAGGGGTTGGTGGAGGACCCGAGTTTGGTCACGGAAACCATGGCGAAACTCTACGCCCAGCAAGGCCAAATGGGCCGCGCGAGGAAAGCTTACAAGCTTCTCGCTTTGAAATACCCGGAAAAAAGTGTTTATTTTGCGGCCCAGCTCAAAAAGCTGCGTAACTCTTGAACAACTGAACATGACCACTTTCCTTACTGTCGTCATCTTGATTGTCTGCTTCCTCTTGGGTGCAGTGATTTTGGTCCAAAACCCCAAGGGGGGAGGACTCGCCACCGGATTCCAGGGAGCCAGCCAAATCGGCGGCGTCCAGCGCACCACCAACTTCCTTGAGAAGGCGACGTGGGTGTTGGCCGTGTCCCTCTTCGTGCTGTGCATCCTCGTCGGCAGCTTTGCCGGCAACGGGTCCCTCGACGTCGGGGTCGACGAAAGCTTCGCGCCCACGGCACCCATCGAAGCCGCGGAGTAATTCCTACCCGTCCCGGGCCTTGGGCCTGCAACGACACCCTGTCAGCCATCCGCTGACAGGGTGTCGTGCTTTTGGTCCAAACCTGACAGACGTGTCAGGACCTCTCACGGGACCGGGCTTTGGCACGGAAATCGCCTAAAGGTGGGCGTGCCTCGGCACCTCAATTTGAAAACACAACAACTGCACAATTCATGTCTGTTAACATTCGACCTCTGGCTGACCGCGTTCTCGTAGAACCCGCAGCCGCAGAACAGACCACCGCGAGTGGCATCATCATCCCAGACTCGGCCAAGGAAAAGCCTCAGAAAGGCACCGTCGTGGCTGTGGGACCAGGCAAAAAAGACGAGCCGACCACCGTTCAAGTGGGCGACACCGTGCTGTACGGCAAGTACTCCGGCACAGAGCTCCAGCACGACGGCAACGACTACATGATCATGCGCGAATCGGACATCCTCGCGATCCTCTGATTCCCCATCAACCAAACTGAAGAACCTCAATTCAAATGGCGAAAGACATTCAATTTGACAGCGACGCCCGGGCCAACCTCAAGGCCGGCGTGGACGCATTGGCCAATGCCGTGAAAGTGACCCTCGGCCCCAAAGGCCGCAACGTGGTCATCGACCGCAAGTTTGGCGCTCCTTCTGTGACCAAGGACGGCGTGTCCGTGGCGAAGGAAATCGAGCTCGAAAACCCCGTGGAGAACATGGGCGCCCAAATGGTGAAGGAAGTGGCGTCCAAGACGGCCGATGTGGCCGGTGACGGCACCACCACGGCCACCGTGCTCGCCCAAGCCCTTGTCGGCGAAGGCCTTCGCAACGTGGCGGCCGGCGCCAACCCCATGGACCTCAAGCGCGGCATGGACAAGGCGGCCGAAGCCATCGTGTCAGGCCTCCGCGAGATCAGCCGTGAAGTCGGCAGCGACAACAGCAAAATCGAGCAGGTCGGCACCATCTCTGCCAACAACGACAAGACCATCGGTTCCTTGATCGCAGAAGCCATGAAAGTGGTGGGCAACGAAGGCGTCATCACAGTGGAGGAAGCCAAAGGCACCGAGACCGAAGTGAAGACCGTGGAAGGCATGCAGTTCGACCGCGGCTACCTCTCTCCCTACTTCGTCACCAACCCTGACAAGATGGAGGCCGAGCTCGACAACCCTTACATCTTGATTCACGACAAGAAGATCTCCAACATGAAGGACCTCCTTCCCGTGTTGGAGCAGACCGCACAGGGTGGTCGCCCCCTCTTGATCATCGCAGAAGATGTGGACGGCGAGGCGTTGGCCACGCTCGTGGTGAACAAGATCCGCGGCGCCTTGAAGGTGGCTGCCGTGAAGGCCCCCGGATTTGGGGACCGTCGCAAGGCCATGCTCCAAGACATCGCCATCCTCACGGGAGGTCAGGTGATCTCTGAGGAAACGGGCTTGAAGTTGGAGAACACCACCGTGGCGGACCTCGGCACGGCGGAGAAGATCACCATCGACAAGGACAACACCACGGTCGTGAATGGCGCGGGTGACAAGGCGGGCATCGAGGCCCGTGTCGGTCAGATCAAGGCCCAAATTGAAACCACGACTTCCGACTACGACCGCGAAAAGCTCCAAGAGCGTCTCGCCAAGTTGGCAGGCGGCGTGGCCGTGCTCTACGTGGGCGCTGCCACGGAAGTGGAGATGAAGGAAAAGAAGGACCGTGTGGACGACGCCTTGCACGCCACGCGTGCGGCGGTGGAAGAAGGCATCGTGCCTGGCGGTGGCACGGCGTACATCCGTGTGGCGGGCAAGCTCGCCGAGCTCGAGGGTGAAAACGCCGACGAGACAACCGGAATCAAGATCGTGTTGCGCGCCATCGAAGAGCCGCTCCGCCAAATCGTGGCCAACGCCGGTGGCGAAGGCGCCGTGGTGGTGAACAGCGTGCGCGAAGGCGAAGGCGACTTCGGCTACAACGCCCGCACGGAGGTGTTCGAGAACCTGTTCGAAGCAGGGGTCATCGATCCCACGAAAGTGACGCGCGTGGCTTTGGAAAATGCCGTGTCCATCTCAGGCATGGTGTTGACCACCGAGTGCGTCATCACTGACATTCCAGAAGAAACACCTGCGCCTGCCGCACCCCCCATGGGAGGTGGCATGGGCGGCATGATGTAAGGCTCGCGCCACATCGATTCGCAATTCAAGAAACCGCGCCCACTCCGGGTGCGGTTTTTTTGTATGTGACGGCGCCGGGGCGGTACCTTCGCACCATGTCCATCGTGGTCGACAATGTGAGCAAAGTGTTCGGAAGCCAACGCGCGCTGAACGGCGTCAGCCTGACGTTGGAGCGGGGCGAAGTGGTGGGGCTTTTGGGCCCCAACGGCGCTGGAAAGTCGACGCTGATGCGCCTAGTCACAGGGTTTTTGCCCCCCACGGAAGGTCGAATCGAAGTCTGTGGATTTGACGTGATGGAGGCACCTTTGGAAACCAAACGTCGCGTGGGCTACCTGCCCGAGCGCAACCCGGTTCACGAAGACATGTATGTGCGCGAGTACCTGCAGTTTGTGGCAGGGGTGCACGGCGTAAAAGACAAAGCGCAACGCGTGGCGTCGGTGATTGAGGAAGTTGGTTTGACGCCGGAAGTGCACAAGCAGATTGGGCAATTGTCCAAAGGGTACCGTCAGCGCGTCGGGTTGGCCCAAGCGCTGATTCACGACCCTGAGGTGCTCATCCTCGACGAGCCCACGTCCGGCCTCGATCCCAACCAGCTCGTGGACATCCGCGCGTTGATTCGTCGCCTTGGGCAGGACCGCACCGTCATTTTGTCCACCCACATCATGCAAGAAGTGGAGGCGATGTGCGACCGCGTGGTGTTGATTCGCTTGGGCGACATCGTGGCGGACGGACCGCTGTCGGAGTTTGTGGCCGCTGAAGGCGGCTTGGAGGCTCAGTTCAAAGCCCTGACCGCGTGACGGAAGGTCGCGTGTTGCGCACCACGGGGTCGTGGTACGACGTGCTCACTGCCGAGGGAGAAGTCGTGGCGTGCAGGCCCGCCGGGAAGCTTCGACTCAAGGGGTATCGGTCCACCAATCCGGTCGCCGTGGGAGATGTTGTGAATTTGGAGGTGGTCGAAGACGGCACAGGAGTCATTTCCAACATCCAAGAGCGCACCAATTGCATCATCCGCAAATCGGTCAACCTGTCTCACGAAAGCCACGTCGTGGCCGCCAACTTGGACCGCGCCTTTCTCGTGGTGACGCTGGCCTCGCCGCGAACGAGCACTGGATTCATGGACCGTTTTTTGGTCACCGCTGAAGCGTACGGCATTCCCACCACCATCGTCTTGAACAAGGTAGATGCGCTGACCGACGAGGATCGCGCGCAAGCGGGAGCTTTGGCAGAGGTGTACCGCGACGCCGGCTACGGTTGGTTGCAGGTGAGTGCCCACACGGGCGAGGGGGTGGAACAGTTGGAAGCCGAATTGGCCAAGGGGATCCATGTGTTGTCCGGCCATTCGGGCGTCGGCAAAAGCACCCTGATCAACCGCATCATCCCGGGACTTCAAATCAAAACGGCCGAGGTGAGCGATTCGCACCACAAAGGCCGGCACACCACCACGTTTGCCGAGATGCATCCGCTGCCCGAAGGCGGGTTCTTGGTGGACACGCCGGGCATCAAAGGGTTTGGGCTTGTGACACTGGAGCGGGACACGCTGAACCACCATTTTCCCGAGTTCTTTCGCCGGTTGCCCGAGTGCAAATTCCACAATTGCGTGCACCACAAGGAGCCAGGATGTGCCGTGCGAGACGCCGTGGCTGCGGGCGAGGTTGCGGAATCTCGCTACAAGAATTACCTCGAGATGCTGGAGGAATTTGACGGGGGACCGTACCGCGATGCTCTCTACCGCTGAGGGGTCAAACCCGGGAACAGCGCAATCCCGTCACGCGCAGGTCTTCTGAATTGTACCGCAGGCGTTCACCTTGAAGGTTCACCACGTCGATGTTCATGCCTCGCAAAATGGCGTCTCCGGCAGCGCAGTCCCATTCCATGTAGGGACCTGTGCGGGCATGGATTTCCGCGTCGCCTGTGGCGAGCAGACAAAATTTCAAGGCCCCGCTGACGGGGCGCGCCACGACGTCTTTGGGGTCGACGTGTGGCGGGACGAGGTCGGTCAATTTGGCCTCTTCCATCCAAGAAGTGACCAGGCGGTAAGGACGCTGGATGGCCGAAGGGTGAATGAGGCGCACCTTGGAACCGTCCAACGGGGCGAGGTGGACAGGCACCCCGATGCCTCCCACGAACATGCGGTTGGCCAGCGGGTCGGCCACCACACCCAAAATCGGTCCCGTGGCATCGCACAACGCAATGTTCACGGCAAAGCCGGAGCGGCTTTTCAGGAACGACTCGGTCCCATCCAGGGGGTCGACCAGCCAAAACCGCGTCCACGATTTCCGTTCGCCGTACGCCGGGGCTGCCGCTTCCTCGCTCAGAATGGGAAGGGCGAGGGGGCCGAGGATGTCTTGGATGACCTTTTGGGAGGCGAGGTCCGCACTGCTCACCAACGAGCCGTCGGCCTTTTCTTCGATTTCCAAGTCGAGGTCACTCTTGGGCAATGCGCGCAAGAGCGCCCTCGCGGCTGCGCCAGCGGCGTGCAAGGCGGCCTGTTGTTCTTGGGGTGTGGCTTGCGAAGGAGACATCTTGCAGTTGGGGAAGGTACGCTACATTTGCGGCGACGCAGGGGTGCCGAAAGGCTGAGATGATACCCTCCGAACCTGCCCAGGTTATGCTGGGAAGGGAGCGACCGACTCGCCGTGCGGGTCATGGAGGCCTTGTGGGGCTCCTGTGTCATGCAATACAATACACGATGACACAACCCTCTGTTTACTTCCCGCGTCCAACCGCGTTGTTGGCGCTCGCAATGGTCTTCATGACTTCGGTTTTGAAGGCCCAACTCGACGTGGACACCCTCGATGTGCCCACCGCCACCGTGTCGGCCGTGCAGGCCGGCGACCAAGATCCCTTTGCGGTCACCAACCTTGAAGTTGAAGACATCCAAAAGCAAGACGCCGCGCAAGACGTGCCGTTTTTGTTGCGGTTGACACCTTCGGCGGTGGTGTCCTCCGATGCCGGTCACGGCATTGGCTACACCTCCCTCCGCATTCGCGGTGTGGACCAAAGCCGAATCAACGTCACCATCAATGGGGTGCCCTTGAACGACGCCGAGTCGCAGGGCGTCTTTTGGGTGGATCTTCCCGACCTCGGCAGCAGCATGACAGGCCTGCAAATCCAGCGCGGCGTGGGCACGAGCACCAACGGTCCCGCCGCCTTCGGGGCCACGGTGTCGGTGAACACGCTCGGGACAACCGCCAAGCCCGGCATTCGTGCGGTGCTCGGAGGAGGTTCTTTTGGAACGCAACGTCGCACGCTTGCGTGGAACACGGGGATGCTCCAAGACGGCTGGTCCTTCGAAGGGCGCGCCTCGCGCATCGAGTCGGACGGATGGGTGGATCGGGCCACGAGCGACCTGAGCTCGTTGTACGGCCGCGTTGCCAAGCGGTGGGAGACAGGCCGTTTGTCCTTCACCACCACGTTGGGCCATGAGCGCACCTACCAAGCGTGGTACGGCGTTCCTCAAATTGTTGCCGATCCTGAATCCACGGACGAGGACATCCTCAATTGGGTGCAAGGCAGCGGAGAGTACGACTACGGCGCAGACACGGTTCGCGTGGCAGATTTGCTCGACCGGCGCGCCCAACACAACTACTACCGCTACGAAAACGAGGTGGACGACTACCGTCAGGACCACTACCAGATTCACCTGGACCAAACCTTGGGCGATTGGAATTTTGGCGGGGTGTTTTACGCCACGCTGGGGGCGGGTTTCTACGAGCAGTTCCGTCAGGGCGACGACCTGTCCGATTACGGATTGGCGCCGTTGGTAATGGGCACAGACACGACGTTTGCCACGGATTTGGTGCGCCGTCGCTGGCTTGACAACACGTTGATGGGAACCTCTTGGACGGTGAGCCGTTCTACGGAGGCCTTTTCTCAAGTCTATGGGGTTTCTCGGTCGTTCTATTCCGGCGATCACTTTGGAGAGTTGATTTGGATGGACTTCGGCGCAGGTGCGGAGCCAGGCGACGAATACTACCGCTCCCTTGGCGAGAAGACGGATTTGAGTGCCTTCGGAAAGTGGTCTGGCCAGGTGTCGGACCTCCGCTGGCACGGTGAACTTCAAGCGCGTCAGGTGTTGTACCAAACGTCCGGCCGCGACAACGACTACAGTGAAATCGACATCCAAGACGAGTTGACGTTCTTCAACCCCAAGGCAGGTTTGACGTGGACGCCTTCGGAGACCTTGCAGGGTTTTGTGTCTGCAGCCGTGGCGCACCGTGAGCCCGCGCGCTCGGACTACCTCGATTCTCCACAGGACACGCCGTTGCGTCCAGAGCGTTTGTTGGACGTGGAGGCCGGTGCCAAAAAGCGCGGCGAGCGTTGGGCCGTGGGCGCCACGTTGTACAACATGCAGTACACGGACCAACTCGTGGCCACAGGGCAACTCAACGACGTGGGCAACGTGGTTCGGGTGAACGTGGCGGACAGCTACCGACGCGGTGTGGAATTGGAAGCGGGGGTGCAGTTGACGTCAAGCCTGCGCCTCGATGCCAATGCCACCCTTGCCCAAAACAAGATTGCGTTGTTCGAAGAAACGGTGTACGACTACGACAGCAACTTCGATTACGTGAACACCATTGACCACGAAAACACAGACATCGCCCTTTCACCGAATGCCGTGGCCATGGGGATGTTGACGTTTGAAGCTCCTGAGGACGGAGCCCTCGCCGGATTGTCAGTGAGTTTGATTGGAAAGCACGTGGGGCAGCAATTCTTGGACAACACGTCCAACGAAGGCCGTGCTTTGGCGGCATACACGACCCTGGATGCGGTGGTTCGTGCGGAGCGCACCTTGTCTACGGGGCAGGCCTTGACGTTGTCAGTGTTTGGCAACAATCTCCTTGACGCCATGTACAGCGCCACAGGATGGACGTACAGCTACCGCGTTGGAGGTCCCGAGTCGACGGTGACCGAGAACTACGTGTACCCTCAGGCGGGACGTCACGGATTTGTGACCCTCGCGGTGGAATTCTAACGCGCCAAGCGCATCTCATTCAGGACGGCGGGCTCGCGTTCCACGGCCGATCCGACCACCACGCATGTGGCCCCAGCGTCCCATGTCCGGTCGAGGTCTTCCTGGCACGTGAGTCCGCCGCCCACAATCAGGGGCACTTTCACGGCATCTCGAATCGCGCGAATGGTGTCGGTGGGGATGGGTGTGCCTGCGCCGCTTCCCGCATCGAGGTACAGGCACCGAAGCCCCAGCATTTCGCCCGCGAGGGCTGTGGCGACCGCGAGTTCTGGTTTGGCCAAAGGAATGGGCAAGCTGGAAGACATGTAGGCCGCCGCAGTGAGCGGAGGGTCACCGATCAGCATGTAGCCGGTGGGCACAGTTTCCAATGGAAGCTTGGCAAGAAGCGGTGCGGCCTCCACGTGGCGACCAATGAGGAGGTCTGGATTCCGTCCTGAAATCAAACTCAAGAACAGCATGGCGTCGGCGTGTCCTGAAATCTGGTTGGGTGCGCCAGGAAAGAGCACCACAGGAAGCGAAAGTCCCCGCTTCAATTCCTGAACCACCCGGGAGGTGCTGTCATCGGTCACGAGGCTTCCTCCGACAAAGAGATCCGTGGCGTCGCTCGACTGAAGGTGGCCGAGGAGATTCAACCACGCCTTGCCCGAGGGGGCGTCTTCAGGATCCACGAGCACGGCCAAGCGACGTTGGCCGGAAGCGGCATCCGCGACCAGCGAATCAAGCCAAGTAGAGGAGTCTTCAGGTCTCATTGCTGGCGCCCAAGATAACGCGGTGGATGGCCTCGACCGTCTCGGGGTGGCGCATGACGTGCCCGGAGTTCACCGTCACAAAGTGGACGTGGCTGCTGCCCAAATGCCGCCACGGCCGAGACCACGCCCAGGGAATGATGGCGTCTCGGTCCCCAAATACCGCGTGGACATGCACGTCGCGTTGTGGGAGCTGCCCCCAAGCTTTCGCGGTACCGCGGCGACTGGGCCAAAACAAGCGGTGTGTTTTCCAGGTGTTCGAGACCAGTTGCCGCATGGCGTGGTCTTCCGTGTGGTGCAGGGCAAAGTGCTCGAGATGGGCTGGGATGATTCGGGCACGCCGCAGGCCGCGGATGAAGCTTCGGACAGCCTCAGCGTGGCGGTCCACGAAGGCCCAGCACGCCCGGCCCAACGCCGTTTCCACGGCAAACCGGTACATCGCGTTTTTCTTGAAGCCGTCGGAGGCCAAGAGCACCATGCCCGCCCAAGCCTCGGGTGCGTACTCAAACAACGCGAGTGAGATTCGCCCGCCGAGCGAATACCCGAGCAAGTGCTTGGGCAGGTCAGACAAGCCGAGTTCTGCCAGCCAGGCTTCCAGGGCTTCGAGGAGCAGGGCAGGTTCGAGGACGGGAGGCGCGTCCGTAAACGTGGGTACGGTGCTGCCGTTTTGGTGGGCAATGCCCACAGAGAGCATCGCCGTGCCTTCGGGATGGAGGGGCAGGTAGTTGCCCATCTCCTCCATGGGACGGCCAAATCCGTGGAACGCCACGACCACGCGCGCAGGGCGTTCTGCTTCAAAAAAGCGCCCCAGCCACGTCCATCCTTCAAAAGAAAAGGAGGTGGGGGTCGACGGGGTGGATGACGCGTTCACGGCACAAAGGTCGCATCGTGGGTTTCTTGTGGAAAACGACGGGGTAGGAAGTTGTGGAGATGGGGTGAGAGTTCGTGTAATTTTGCGCTCGGTCCACAACGTTTGGTCTTCTCGTTCTTGCCCGAATGCCCGACTCTGACAAAGAGAAAGGCGCTCGGATAAAAAAAAAATGCCCAAAGACAACAGCATCAAGTCGGTCCTCATCATCGGAAGCGGACCGATTGTCATTGGACAAGCCTGTGAATTCGACTACTCTGGGAGCCAAGCATCCCGCAGCCTCCAAGAGGAAGGCATCGAAGTCACCCTCATCAATTCGAACCCTGCGACCATCATGACCGACCCGGTCATCGCAGACCATGTGTACCTCGAGCCGCTCGAGCCGGAGTCCATTGTGACCATCCTTGAAAAGCATCCCAACATCGACGCGGTGCTGCCCACCATGGGCGGACAAACGGCCTTGAACCTCGCCATCCAATGCGAGGAAATGGGCATTTGGGAAGAGCACAACGTGCGCATGATCGGGGTGGACACCAAGGCGATCGACATCACAGAGAACAGAGAGGCCTTCCGCAAACTCATGGGGGAGATTGACGTTCCCATGGCACCTCAGGCCACGGCCAAGAGCTTCTTGGAAGGCAAGGAGGTGGCGCAGCAGTTCGGTTACCCTTTGTGCATCCGCGCGTCCTACACCTTAGGTGGTGCCGGCGCGGCGGTGGTCTACGACAAAGATGCCTTTGAGGACAAATTGCAGCGTGGCCTGCACCTGAGCCCGATCCACGAGGTGATGATCGACAAGGCGCTGTTGGGCTGGAAGGAATTTGAGCTTGAGCTCCTCCGCGACTCCAACGACAACGTGACCATTGTTTGCTCCATCGAGAACTTCGACCCGATGGGCATCCACACGGGGGACAGCATCACGGTGGCGCCTGCCATGACTTTGAGCGATTCGACGTTCCAGCGCATGCGCGACATGGCCATCAAAATGATGCGCAGCATCGGGGACTTCGCCGGTGGTTGCAACGTCCAATTCGCGGTCTCTCCCGACGAGAACGAGGACATCATTGCGATTGAAATCAACCCTCGGGTGTCGCGCTCTTCGGCGCTCGCATCCAAAGCGACGGGGTACCCCATCGCGAAAGTGGCGGCCAAGTTGGCCATTGGGTACCACCTCGACGAGCTCAAGAACCAAATCACCGGAAACACCTCAGCCATGTTCGAGCCCACGCTCGACTACGTGGTGGTGAAGATCCCACGCTGGAACTTCGACAAGTTCCCCGGCTGCGACCGCGAACTCGGCTTGCAAATGAAGGCGGTGGGTGAGGTCATGGCCATCGGTCGTTCCTTCCAAGAGGCGCTTCAAAAAGCGTGTCAGTCGCTCGAGTTGAAGCGCAACGGCTTGGGCGCCGACGGACGCGAGCTTCGCGACCAAGACGCGATCATGCAGAGCTTGCGTCACGCCAGCTGGAACCGCTTGTTCCACGTGTACGATGCGTTCAAGTTGGGCATTCCGTTCCGCAGCATTTTCGAAGCCACCAAGATTGACCCGTGGTTCTTGCGTCAAATCGAAGAACTCGTGGTCTTCGAAAAAGACCTCGGCAAGCACACCATCCAAAATTTGCCCGCGGAAGTGCTACGCGAGGCGAAGCGCAAAGGGTACGCGGACCGTCAAATCGCCCACATCCTCAACTGCTTGGAGTCGGAGGTGCACACCCGCCGTCACGACGAGGGCATCACGCGCGTCTACAAGCTCGTGGACACGTGCGCGGCAGAATTTCCTGCATTGACGCCGTACTACTACAGCACCTTTGAGGAGGAGGCCAACGAGAGTGTGGTCACCGACAAGAAGAAAATTGTGGTGCTTGGCAGTGGTCCCAACCGAATCGGTCAAGGCATCGAATTCGACTACTGCTGCGTGCACGGGGTGTTGGCCGCCAAGGAGTGTGGCTACGAAACCATCATGATCAACTGCAACCCAGAGACCGTGTCGACGGACTTTGACACGGCGGACAAGCTCTACTTCGAGCCCGTGTTCTGGGAGCACATCTACGACATCATTTTGCATGAGAAGCCCGAGGGGGTGATCGTGCAGCTCGGAGGCCAAACCGCGCTCAAACTCGCCGAAAAGCTCGAGCGCTACGGCATCAAGATCATGGGCACGTCCTACGAAGCCCTTGACCTTGCAGAGGACCGGGGCAGCTTCTCAACCCTGTTGAAGAACGAGGGCATTCCGTATCCCAAGTTTGGGGTGGTGGAGAGCGCCGACCAAGCCGTGGAGCTCAGCCGTGAATTGGGCTTCCCGTTGTTGGTTCGCCCGTCCTACGTGTTGGGTGGCCAGCGCATGAAAATCGTCATCAACGAACAGGACCTGGAGCACCATGTGGTGGACATCCTTCGCGACATGCCTGACAACAAGATCCTTCTGGATCACTTCCTCGATGGGGCCATGGAGTGCGAGGCCGATGCCATTTGCGACGGCGACGAAGTGCGCATCGTGGGCATCATGCAGCACATCGAACCTGCAGGCATCCACTCGGGCGACAGCTATGCGGTGTTGCCTCCGTACAACCTGGGCGATTTGGTCATCCAACAAATCGAGGACTACACCAAGCGCATCGCGATGGCGCTGAAAACCGTGGGGTTGATCAACATTCAGTTCGCGGTCAAAGACGACACCGTCTACATCATCGAAGCCAACCCACGTGCGTCGCGCACCGTGCCCTTCATTGCGAAGAGCTACGGCGAGCCCTACGTGAACCATGCGGCCAAGGTGATGCTCGGTGCGGCCAAGCTGAAAGACCTTCCCCACAACCCGCACATGGATGGCTACGCGGTGAAGATTCCGGTGTTCAGCTACTCGAAGTTCCCCAACGTGAAGAAGGAGCTCGGTCCAGAAATGAAGTCGACCGGCGAGGCCATTCGCTTCATTCCCAACCTGCGCGATCCCTTCTTCCGGAAGGTCTACAGCGAGCGGAACCTCTACTTGAGCAAATAAGCCGACCTTCGTCGCATGTTTTTGGGACTGCTTCGGACGGTGGTGTACATCGTGGGTGTGTGGTTCATCTGGCGTTGGCTGGATGGCGCCTTTGGCGGCCGGCGGAATGCCCCGCGGTTTGGCGGAGCTTCACAACCCCCTCCGCAGTCCAAGGGGAAAGGCCGACGTGCCGACGACTCCAAGGAAGGGGAGTACATCGACTTTGAGGAAGTCAAAGATTGACTCTGCCTCTGACCAAGGGGGGCGCCACCTCGCTGTAACTTGCGTGGCATGAGCTCCATTGATTTTCGTTCACTGCTCCCCAGCGCGGTGCCACATTTGATTTCTGTCGTGGTGATGTTCTTCGCCGCGTCTATGCTGTTCTCTCCTGTGATGCTGGAGGGCAAGCGGTTGAATCAGGGCGACACCCAAAACAACATTGGCATGGCCAAGGAGGCCCGCGACGTGCAACAGCGCGAGGGCGAGGTCCCGCATTGGACGGACAGCATGTTTGGAGGCATGCCCACCACCCAAATCACGGGCACCGACATCGGGACCGCACCGTGGTGGACATGGATGGCCATTCGAAAGGCCATCCCCATTGAGGTGGGCACCATCGTGGTGGCGATGCTCTCGGCATACGTTCTGGGCTTGTGTCTCGGGTTGTCGCCGTGGCTGTCGCTGTTGCTGGGCTTGGGATTTGGCCTTTCGAGTTTGAACGTCCTGTACCTGTCCGCAGGCCACGCCACCAAGGTGCGGGCCATTGCCACCATGCCCGGCGTGTTGGCCGGGGTCATCTTGGCCTACCGTGGGCGCATGTGGGCGGGTGCGGGTGTGGCGGCGTGGTTCGCGGCCTTGCACTTGGCGGCCGACCACGTCCAAATGACCTACTACCTCCTGTTCTTGCTCGGTGCCGTCAGCGTGGCAGCATGGATCCGGGCGGGTCTGAACGGGCAAGGAATCAAGGTGGCCAAGACCACAGGCGTGCTCGCACTCGCAGGGGTGTTGTCCGTCTTGCCACAAACGGGCCAATTGGCCTTGACCCAACAATACTCTGAGTACACCACCCGGGGCAAAGCGAATTTGGGCGGCAACGGAGATGAGAAAGAGGCGGTTCAAGACGGCCTTGACCGAGACTACATTTTGGAATACAGCATGGCGCGAGGAGAGTGGTGGAGCATCGCCATTCCGGATGTCAAGGGTGGCAACAACCAGCTTTACTGGGGCGAACAGCGATTCAGTGGAGGGGCCTTTTACTTCGGAGCACTCGCCTTTGCCTTGTGCCTGGCGTGGCTCATCGCGGGAACGTCTTGGCTGCGCTGGCCTTTGCTGGCCGTGTGGCTGCTGGCCGTGGTGTTGTCGTGGCGAGACGCCACCGTCTTGACCGACGTGTTCCTCGACCACGTGCCTTTGTTCAACAAGTTCCGAGACACCAAGATGATGCTGGTGCTCGTGCAGTTGATCGTGCCCCTCGGGGCGGCGATGGCCTTGCATGAAATGATGCAGCCTGAAGCGGCCAAACGCTGGAAGCGCTGGGCCGTCGGAGGCTCTGCCACGGCTGTGCTGATGCTCGCCTTTTACGCCATGCCCAAGGTGTGGTTTGAGTTTGCCAGCACGATCCGTCCGGATGTCGCCATGGAGCAACTCGGCAAGCGCGTGGTGGGCATGCGCATCGACGTGTTCCGAGAGGACGTGCTTCGGTCCTTTGGCTATGCCGCTGTCGGCTTGATTTTCACGTTGGCATTGGTCAAACGTTGGACCCAAGCCCGTTACATCGTCCTGGGTGTGGTGCTCATCACGGCGGTCGATTTGCTGTCTGTCGATGGGCGCTACCTCAGTGATGCCAACTACATCAGCCAACTCGACAAACGCTTCCCGTTTGAAGCCACCAAGGCCGACCGGGCCATTTTGGCGCAGGAGCGTCAGCGCATCGCCGATTTTGACACCCAATGGGAATCGGCGAAGGGACGGTGGGAAGACCGCTTGGACGCGAAGTTGACCCGCAGGTACAACCGGGTCATTGACGCGGCTGCGTTTGAGGTGTTGAATGCCAACAGCCACTATCGTGTGTTCGATTTGGCCAACCCCTTCAACGACGCACGCACGTCCTATTTCCACAAATCTGTGGGGGGATATCACGGCGCCAAATTGCGCCGCTACCAAGAGTTCATCGAGCGTGTCCTGACGCCTGAGCGCTCGGCGGTCATCCAGTCCATCCAGTCGGGCAACTTCAACCTGACGGCGGACATGGCGCCGGGGCTGGCCATGCTCAATACGCGTTACCTCTTGGTCCCCGGGGCGGAGCAGCCCTTGCCTTTCAATGGCGGGTTGGGCGCGGCTTGGTTTGTCAATGAAGTCCAATGGGTGAACTCCGCAGAGGAGGAAATCGGAGCCGTCGCTGGCTTGGATCCCGCAAGCACCGCGGCGGTGCATCAATCGTTCGAAGAGGGCCTCGGCCGCCTGGGCAACCCGGGTTCAAATGAGGTGCGTCTTGCGCAGTACCATCCCGAGGGATCCACCTACGAGGTGTCCTCAGAAAAGGGAGGATTGCTCGTGCTCAGTGAAGTGCATTACCCGGTGGGCTGGACGGCCCTGGTGGACGGGGAGGAAGTGCCCTTGGTTCGGGCGAACGCCTTGCTGTCCGCGTTGAAGGTTTCTGCGGGAAGCCATGAGGTGCAGTTGCACTACGAACCCGAAGGATGGAGCACAGCGCGTGGATTGAGTCGTGCGGGATCCCTGCTTTGGGTGATGCTGCTCGCGTTTTGCGGCTGGATGCACCGTCGTGAGGCGGAATGACATTGGCTTGAACATTGCGCGAACGAGGAGGTTAAGGGAAGAGCATGGCAAGTCTCACGTTGAACACCACAGAACAGGCTTCGGAATTCACCGAGGGCCAATGGCGTGCGTGGGACGCATTTCTTTTGGGCTTTGAGGATTCCAGCATCCACCTGTCTTCTGGGGTGATCCGGGCTGGGTTGAAGAGTCCCGAGCGTCAGGTTATGGCGGCCATGTGGACCGATTCGTCAGCCCAAATCCAAGGCGTGGCCGTGATGGAAGACAGCGAGGCCATCAGCCAAGGGGTCGACGACTTCTTGGAGGGCACACGTGGATTCAAATGGGCCCAAAACTGGCTGCACCGAGAAGGCGGCTTTCGCTTTGGCGTGCGCGTCATCGGGACGCCCCTCGCCAGCGGACCCCACGGCTACCGTTTTGCAGAAGGCATCGATGCGTACGCGTGCCTCCAGGGCTTGTTTGCGCAACCCGCCTTGGGTGGCAAGTCCTCTGTGCCCGGCACATGGGTCGTCAAAGATGCCCCTTCCGTCCAACCGTGGGCCGACGGTCACCGTTTGGCGGGCAAGTCAAGTTGGCGCGCGGGTTGGGTGGATTTGGAATTCGACCCGGTGATGCGCGTGTCGCTTGAAGGACGGGCCTCGTGGGACGATTACCTCGCCGACATGCGGACCAAGGCACGGACCAAGGTCAAGCGCATTTTGAAGTTGTCCGAGTCCTTGACCTTCACGGCATTGGATCTCGAGGGCATTCGTGCGCAAGCGGATGACCTGCACGAGCTGTACCTCAAGGTGTATGGCCGGGCGGCATTTCGATTGGGGTGCCTGCATCCCGAGGACATGGTCGCCTTGAAAGAAGAGTTGGGAGAGGGATTCCAAGTGTGGACATCCGAGTTGGAGGGAGAAGTCATTGGTTTCCATTGCGGCATGTGCAACGGCCACGAAGTCGAGGCGTTTTTCGTCGGTTTTGAAGGGAGCCACAACAAGTCGCACGCCTTGTACCAACGCATGCTTGTCGAGTTCATCCGTTGGGGCATTCGGGAAGGATGCACGGTTGTGAACCTCGGTCGAACGGCCCTCGACATCAAAGCGTCACTCGGCGCAGAGCCTCAACGCTTGGTCTTGCACCAACGCATGCGGAACCCTTTAATCCATGCCATGGCACGTTGGGCAGCGCGGGCCAGCGCCCCCAAACAAGGTGCGCTCAAGCGCGCGTGGAAGGAAGAAGCTCCAGCGAAATCAAATGGACCGTCAGTCCATCATGAAGTCGTCTTCACCTCCGCCACCTCGGTTGCCTGAATCGCGGCGTCCACGCTCGTCCAGTTTCCCAAACTTGTATTGCAAAGTCAGATAGAGGTTGCGGCTTTCTCGCTGGCGCCACACTTCTTGGGTGAAGTCTGGGGTGGTGGTGGAGTACGACCAACGGCGGGTGTTGAAGACGTCTTTGGCTTGGATCGTGACCTGCCAATGGTCTCCGGGGAGGTTGCGGCTCGCTGCAAGGTTGAGGGTGGCGAAGCCGTTGAAACGTCCCTGCGCGGTGACCGCCGCACCGCGCACAAAGCTGTTGGCTTGGAGCTTCCAGTCGGACCCCAACGTCCAGGTGGCAAAGAAACGACTGGACCAGCTGAATCCCGAGGAGCTGAAAGGAGATTCCAGGCGGCTGCCGTCGTTGACCACCCTGTAGGCGCTGGCGGTCCAGTTCAGTCGTCCGGTTTTGCCGAGCGGAATCATCAAGGCCAGTTCAAGGCCTTCGCTGTGCTGCCGGCCGAGGTTTTGGAAGTTGGAAAGCAGCACGCCGGTGGTGGTGTCTGCTTCGGTGAAGCGACGGATGACGTCCCGGGTGTCTTTGAAAAACAGGGATGAGGTGATGCTCGTCTTTCCGCGCTGCCATTGGTGCGCCACCTCGTAACTGTTGGTGTATTCGGGGAGGAGGAACGGGTTGCCAGTGCGGAAGTTCCGCGGGTCAGACATGTCCAAATAGGGGTTGAGTTGGCGGCCCCGTGGGCGGTTCACACGCCGGCTGTAGCTCGCGCTCCACGTGTTCTCCCCGTCTGTTTCGATGAAGAGGTTGGCGGAAGGGTAGAGGCTGAAATAATCGTTGTTGAACGGTTCCGACCGCAGATTGCCTTCGCCTTCCAGCCGCGCGGACGTAAAGGCTTGTTCGGCGCGAAGCCCGGCCTGAAAGCCAACGATGCCCACGCTGTGTCCTGCGGTGAAGTAGGCGGCATGGATTTGTTCGTCGTACAAAAACGAATACGCCACGGTGTCCAATCCCACAGGGATGTAGATGCCATCGGAAAGGAAGAGACTGTCCGCTTCGGTGTAGTCAAATCCGGAGTCATCGATGTTCCACGTGCTTTTTAGGCCAGCCTCGATTTTGCCTTTCTCCCCCCAAGGACGCTCGTAGTCGGTTTGGGCAAGCCAGCGTTGGTTTTGCGTGTTCTGGGCGTTGAAGGTGTGCACGTCGGAGGTGGTTGACCCAGGCACGAGGCTGACGTCCACAAAGTCGGTTTGTCCGTCCTGATTGTTGTAGGAACGCCTCACATCCGCAGTCCATTTGTGGTCACGAGAGCCAAACGTCCGTTCAAACCCGGCAAAGGCGTCGCCCCCGCGGGTGTCTTTTTGGCTTTCCTCCACGCGTAGTGCCTCGGTATTCAGGCCGTTGAGCTCGCCGCCGGTCCATTGTTCGGCAGTGAAGGTGGAATCCCAGCCGTCGCGGACGCCTTCGTTGGCATTCACGCCGGCGAAGACGGTCCATGCGTCGCTTGCCCGCCACTCGGCTCGAAGGGATCCCGACATGCTGCCGCGGTGGGAGTCTCCGGGCCGGTCGACTGCAGAAAAAGACGTGGAGTCGTCGGACCAAAATTGGGTTCGGTCCGTTTCCCCCGCCATGAAGCTCATGCGGTCGTTCCACCCGAGGTTGGTGCTGAGGGACAGGGTCCTGCTACGGTAGTTCAGGCTGGCGTTGGCGTCGTGGTTGTCGCCGGTGCCGTAAGTCGCTTGAAGTTGGCCGCTGATGCCTTCAAGTTTGTTCTTCTTCAGCACGATGTTCAGGATGCCCGCGGTGCCGTCGGGGTCAAATCGCGCACTGGGGTTGGTGATGAGTTCCACCCGCTCGACTGCACTGGCAGGAAGGGATTCCAAAAACGCCTCACGGGCTCCGCCCGCCAAGCCTGAGGGTCGGCCGTCAATGAGAATTTGGACCCCGGACGAGCCGCGCAGGGTGATGTTGCCGTCGATGTCCACGGCGACGGACGGAATGTTTTCGAGCAACTCCGTGGTGTTGCCGCCGCGGCTTGTCAAGTCGCTGCCGACGTGGAAGACCCGTCGGTCGACCTTCATTTCCATCACCGAAGCCTGTTCCACCACGACGGCCTCGCCGAGGGCGGTAATGTCGGCTTGGAGCATGCGTTCGCCCATGTCCCATGTCAAGGATTCCGGATTGCGCGGAAGGAAGGCATGGGGTTCGCTTCGAAGGGTTTCGTAGCCGGGAAAGCGCACCTCCACGAAGTGGCGCCCGACTTCGATTTCGCGCAGGTCGAAGGAGCCATCTTCCAAGGTCAAGGTGCCTTCGACCACCATGCTGTCCCGGAGGCTCTTCACCACCACGGACGCGAAGGGAAGGGCGTCGCCGGAGTCGGCGTCTTTGACCGTGCCGAAGACCCGAGCGATTTTGGGTTTAGGCCCTTTGTCTCCTGGCTTTCCTTGTCCGCCACCGGGTCGCCCAGATTGCGCCAGGGTGGGGGCGGCGCTGAACAGGACGAGAAGGAGGGTCACAGCGATGCGTGCGGCGGGGAAGGAGTGGGTCATCGACGTATAGACGTTTGGGCGAAGGTTTTGTTCAAAACCCGTGGCGAGTCAAGAACCCATCAAAGGTAGTGCACGCCCGGGCCCTTGTATCTTCGCGCCATGCGTGAAATCGCCCACATTCCGCACCCCTTGATGCGCATCACGGTGCATTCGTACAATGGCCAATACCGCTTGCGGTTTGAATTGGATCGGTTTGAGCAATCGTTCAAATACGCGGAGGCGGACCACACCTTGGCAGAAGTGGAAGCCCTGGGCGCAACTTTGGCTGAGGGTGTGCTGATGCGGTTTGTGGACATGCGCACCCAATACCTGGAACATCCTCCTTCGACATGAAACAAGTGAATCCTTCTGTGTTTTGGCCCGTGGTGGGCGTGTTGGTGGTTTGGCTTGCGGCCTTGACGTGGGGCGCTTTGGGCAGTGCACCCACGGCGGCGGAGCGCGCAGCTGCAGGTGGCGGACCTGTGGTGGCGTTTGTGCATGGCGACAGTTTGCAGCGTGGCATGGCGTTTGTCCAAACCATGCAGGCCAACCTGCAAATGCAAATGGAAGCCCGCGAAAAGCAGCTGCAAGAAGATGCCTTGCCTTTGCAGGAAGAGGCCCAAGAATTGCTCGCATACGCGAATAGCGGTCAGGCATCGGACGATGAATTGGAGATCGCCCAGCGTCGGATTTTGGAACTCGAGGAGGGGTTGAGAACGCTTCAGCGCGCCGCGGAACAGGACATGTTTGTGGCAGAACAAAACATGCAGGCGGTCATGGCTGAAGCCCTTCGTCGCCATCTTGAAGAACACGCCCAGGAGGAAGGCATCGACTTTGTGCTCAACTGGGGACTCAGCGGGGAAGGTGTGCTCTACGGCACAGAACCGTGGGACATCACGTCCGACGTGTTGGCGCGCATCAATGCCGCCCACCCAGATCCCATCCAGGCCCGCCGGGAAGCAGAACAAAACACGTCCAAAGAATGACCGTCGCCCAACGCAAAAAGCAAGAGCACATCGTTGACCATTTGCTCTATTGCCTGCAAATGGAGGACCTCATTCGCGCGGCCCAATTTCAGCCGCAACTCCTTCAGCAGTGGGCCGAGAAGCAAGCCGAAGCAGAAGGGACGGACCCGGCTGAGGAAGAGACATGGCTGCTGACGATGGCGCACTCCTTGCGCGACAGCGGCGCCGTGGAACACGGTCACTCATCGACGGTTCAGGAAACGTTGATGGAGTTGGCCCACCTCCACGAGCTGTTGCTCGGAGCCATGGCCGATGCAGAATACAAAGGGTCATTTGAGGCTGCTGAGCCTTTTCTCAAGGAGTTGGGTGCCAAATCAGAACGCCAGGTGCACCCCGTCGAGCAGCTTGTCATTGGCCTTTACGGATGGTTGGTCCTGCGCCTGAAAAAAGAGAAGGTCAGTGCGGAAACGGAGGCCGCCATGGTGGGGCTTCGAAACTGGGCCAACGCCCTTGCCAAGGGACACTTGAAGGTGTACCACGGGCAGTAATTTGACCTCAACACGGGCTGCGGTCGTCCCCCTTTTGCTGTTCACAACTCCACAGGAGACGCGTCACACGCGGCGTTGGAATGGGGAATTTGCATTATGCCCACGACCCACCTTTGGAAGCCCGAACTCCTGGACGTCAATGTCGAGTCGGACCGCATCCGTTTGAATGCACTCCGTGAATCGGGAAGCATTCTCGAAGAGTACGACACGCTCGATTCGCAAGTGGCTGAGTGGGCGGTGTGCCACACCCCGGCAGCCAAACACGATCCCTCGCTCCTGGCGACAACCTTGGGAACGCTCATGGCCGACCGCGACTGGGACAGCTTTGGAACGTGGACATTCTACCCGTGGTCAGGCAGGCTGGTCCACGTCTTGCCTGAGGATGCATTCATCGAAGTGCGCACCAACCGCAACCGAGGCAAGATCACGAAGGAGGAAACCGCCGCCCTGCGCACCAAGACCGTGGGCATTGCGGGCCTGAGTGTGGGCCAAAGCACGGCCATCGCTCTGGCCATGGAACGCGGATGCGGTCGGTTGAAACTCGCCGATTTCGACGTGGTGGAGTTGTCCAACCTCAACCGCATTCGTTGCGGATTGCATGAATTGGAATTGCCCAAATGGGTGGTGGCCGCGCGCGCCATCGCCGAATTTGATCCCTACTTCGACATCGAGATTTACGACGAAGGGGTGAATGCCGACAACCTCGCCGCGTTTATGGAAGGCTGCGATGTGGTGGTGGACGCGTGCGATTCCCTGGCCATCAAAGCACACCTCCGCTTGCAAGCAGCCGCGCAAGGCTGCCCGCTGGTGATGGACACCAACGACCGCGGCATGTTGGACATTGAACGTTACGATCTGCCAATCCAGGGCTTCGTGCACGGTCGCATCGACGAAGCGACCATGCGCGCCTTCACCGAAATGGACCGCTGGACGCCCGAAGCACTGGACGCCTTTGTGGATGTGGCCAATGCCTCTGAGCGTGGCCGCATGAGCTTGCCCAAGGTGGGCTCGGAGCTTGTAAGCTGGCCACAGACATACACAGGCGTAGCTGCTGGTGGCGCCCATGCCGCGGAAGCTTGCCGCCGCCTTGCGCTGGGAGAAAATCTCCCCGACGCCCGAATCACCATGGACTTGCATGAGCAGCTCACCCACACGGCCCTCCGTTGAGCGGATCCGCCGCGCGACCCAAGTGGACGAGGCCATCGTCCTCATGTCCCGCGCCTCTCACGATCTCCAGCTGTGCAAGCGGCTCCTCGACGGACACAAACGCGTCCTCGAAGCCTATGGCATCAAAAACCTGTCGTCCTTCCGCACCGACTGGTTCCGGCGAGACGATGTCTGGATCATCGCGGTGCTGACGCCCGATGGCGAGCGTGTCCTTGCAGGTGCGCGAATGCAGCCTGGATGGGTCGCCAACGACTTTCCTTTGCATCAAGCCGTGGGTCACGTGGACCCCAACGTGGGAGCGTTTTTGGAGGAAATCATTCCCGACAAGACCTACGAACTCAATGCGCTTTGGAATTCCATTGAGTTGGCAGGCATGGGCTTGGGGTCTGAATTTTTGATTCAAGTGGCCATGGCGGCGATGCCGCTTCTGGAGGCCCGACACCTTGTGGCACTGACCTCACCAGTCACACGCCGCTGGAGAGAGAAACACGGATGGAAGCTGCGCAGCGACCTTGGGGAAGAGGGGTACTTTGTCTATCCCAAGGATTCGCTCCGGGCAACCGTGGAGCACTTCATGCATCCCGACTTTGAAGGAGACGTGGATCCCGTGGTGCGCGAATTGATGAAGTCCGTTCGTGAACGTCCTGAAGGCGTTTCCACACATGTTCATGGTCCCAAAGGTCAACTGACCATTCGTTTGAATTTGACTGTGTGATCGAGATGGGAGCAGGCCAAGTTCGTTGGATGTTGCGTGTGCTCCCTCTTCTGCTGTTGCTTGCATGGACGTGTGACGCAACGTCCCAAACGCGTGGGGGGCAGGACCGATACATCGGGGAGATGGCCGTGGAGCTCGAAGGAACGTGGGATGCCAATCCCACCCTGGAACGTCTGCAGACAGCGCCCAGACGAAACCTCACCGATCCACTCATCAATTTGGGCAACGACGGCCAGTGGCATTGGATCGAATTGACGGGGCTTTCGCGCGCGTTTGGTTCGCAATTTTTGGAAGTGGCCACAGCCCAAATCGACAGCCTCACCTTCCTTTCCACATGCAATGGCAACCTCAAGGACGGTCCGCTGCACTTGAACGGCGTGTCCATTCGAGGGACTTCAGACGGAATGGGGCAATCACTCACAGACGGAACCTTTCCCATGTTTCCGCTAGGTGGTGCAGACTTGTGTGAGGAAGACAAGATCTACTTGGGGGTCAAATCGGGCAAGCAGATTTCCCTACCTCTACGCGTGGCGAGTCTGAATGACTTACGCGAATGGAGTTTCATGCGCGACGTGTTCTTCAGCTTTTATGCGGGGATCATGTTGGTCATGCTGCTGTACAACTTGGTGTTGTACTTCACCGTGGAGGATCGCTCGTATTTGCTGTATGTGCTGTTTCTGATCGGGGTGGCTCTGTCGCAGTTGTTTTTGGCGGGATACCAAGGGGTGATTCCCGGGTGGGACGGCACCTCGTGGTTGGGCCTTCGGGCGGTTCATTTCGTGGGCATTTTTTCAGGGGTGACCACCATTTTGTTTGTCAATCGTTTCTTGGATTTGGCGAGAAAAGGTCCAGGTTACCATCGGGTCTTCAATGGCCTGATGTCGCTGTACTGCGTGGCGCTGGTGTTCCTGCTTGTGGGCCGATTGAATTGGGCCTTTCAGACCATCAATTTTGTGGCCATGGCAGCATTGTTGGTGGTGCCGGCATCGATCCATGTGTGGAAACAAGGCCAGCGTTCCGCGTTGTATTTGCTCATTGCGTTCACCTTTTTCTTGTTGACCGTGGTCATGTTCGCCGTGAGCCAATTCACCGGAAATCCACTTCCCTTTGTCCCTCAGAGCGTGAACAACGTTGCCATGCCCGTGGGCAGCATTGTGGAGGTGGTGCTGTTGTCTTTGGCCTTGGCAGACCGAATCAACCAATTCAAGCGGGAATCGGCCAAAGCCCGGGAGGAGCAACTCCGCGTCAGTCAGCTCAACGAGAAAATCACGCGGGAACAAAATGAGGTGCTCGAGCGCAATGTGCGGGAGCGCACCGAGGAGTTGGAGGAGCGGAACGATCGCCTCCGCGCAGCACTGGAAGAACTCAAGCTGGCCCAAGACCAACTTGTCCAGTCGGAGAAGTTGGCGAGCATTGGTCAGCTTACAGCGGGCATCGCCCACGAACTGAACAACCCCATCAATTTCGTGAGTTCAAGCGCCCAATCGCTTCGCCGCGACTTTGATGACGTGACAGAGATTTTGCGCATGCTGACGGAGATGGGGGCGGACGACGACGCATTGCAGGAAAAGGTGCAAGCCCTTCAGGACCGCATGACCCAAATGGACATGGCGTTCACCATGAAGGAAATTGACGAGTTGTTGACGGGCATCGATGATGGGACCACGCGCACGTCTGAAATTGTCAAGGGCCTCCGCATTTTCAGCCGCATGGATGGAGATGAAGCGACGGAAGCCAACTTGAACGACTTGCTGGAATCCACCCTGGTCATTTTGCGCTCTTCGCTCCAAGACGAAGTGGCGTTGACGGTGGATTTTGCGCCCAATGTGCCCGCCGTGCCCTGCCAGCCGGGCAAACTGAACCAGGTGTTCATGAATTTGATCACCAATGCGGCGCAGGCCACAAGCAAAACGGATGTCGCACCTGCAGACAGGTATGTTCGCATTCGCACCCGTGTCCTTCAGCAAGAAGGTGCCAACGCGGTGCAAGTGTCCATCGAGGACAACGGCATCGGCATGAGCGAGGCGGTGCAATCCCAAATTTTCGATCCCTTCTTCACCACCAAGGACGTGGGCGAAGGGACGGGGCTGGGGTTGAGCATCGTCAAGGGCATCTTGGATGACCACCAAGCCACACTCGACATTCAGTCCACTCCCGGCAAAGGTTCCACTTTCCTCATCACCTTTCCTTCATGATTCACGTTCTCTACCTCGACGACGAAGAGCACAACTTGACGGCGTTTCGTGCTGCATTCCGCCGCGATTTCCAAGTGCATGTGACAACCGTGCCCAGCGAAGCGGTGCGGATGCTGGAAGAACACCCCATTGACGTGGTCATCTCAGACCAAAAGATGCCCGACATCAGCGGCGTCGAATTTTTCGAGATGATCATGGCCGACCACCCCGATCCGGTGCGCATGTTGTTGACGGGCCACGCCGACATCGACGCGGTGATTGACGCCATCAACAAGGGGCGCATCTACAAGTACATTTCCAAACCTTGGAACGAGGCCGAACTCAAGCGTCTGGTGGAGGAAGCTGCGGAACTCGCACGTGCACGCTCGAGGTCTTCCAAACTCAACGAAGCCTATTCCAGGAACCTGCTCGCATTGCGGAATGCCTTGGCGGAAGTTCGGGACGCCTGTCACGCTGAATCGGCGTTGCCACAAGAGACGCGCGAAGCATGGTCAGGAACGTTGGGGCGCGCCATCCGATGGATCGAAGACCCCGAGTCGGATTTTTGACCTGTTCTGAGCATTCGCAGGTACGATCGACTGCAGATGTCGTAATTTGGATACCATGCAAGTGATCCTCATCGACGACAGCGACATCGACAACAAGGTCAACACCAAGTTGCTGAAGTTGGCGCGTCTGACGTCAGACATCCAGGCCTTCACAGATCCTGAAATGGCCTTGGCCCATGTGACCAAGGAGGGACCCACCTGGACGGCGCCACGTTGGATTCTGTTGGACATTCAAATGCCCGGCGTCGATGGCTTTGGATGGTTGGATCGGTTTCGCGGTTTGCCTGAGTCCGTTCAATCCATGTGCCGCATTTACATGCTCAGCGCGAGCATCGACCGGCAGGAGTTGCAAAAAGCCGAGGCCGACGCCAGCGTCATTGCACTGATGGAAAAGCCGCTGGACGTGTACATGTTCAGGCAGCTCCTCGACCTCTAAGCGCGCGCATCAGCTGGCGCATTCACCACTGCATAGGCACCTCAATCAAGAGGAGGCGTGCGTCGTCGGTGGCTTCAATGTCCACGCGTTCGGTGTTCCAAGTCCCCACCGCGTCCCTGCGACCCAAGGGCTGTCCGCCCACCGTGGCCTCGCCTTCGAGCACCATGGCGTAGACGCCTTGTCCGGCTCCGTGCAGTGCGTAACTGTCCTTCCAACCCGCAGACAAGCGGCCGACGTGGAACCATGAGCTCTGGTGGATTTGGACGCCTTCTGAACCGTCTGGAGAGACGACACACTGAAGCTTGTCGCGTTGGTCGTCCAGGTCCATGGTGATCTGTCCGTAAGTGGGGGTGAGGTCGCGCTCGTTGGGGAACACCCAGATTTGCAGGAACCGAACGTCTTCGCCGGCGTTGTGGTTTTTTTCGCTGTGCATGATGCCTGTGCCTGCGCTCATGATTTGGACGTCGCCTTCGCGGATGACCGTGGCGTTGCCCATGCTGTCCTGATGCTCCAAATCGCCGGACAGGGGAATGCTCACGATTTCCATGTTGTCGTGAGGGTGCGTCCCAAACCCGGCGCCCCCGGTGACCGCGTCGTCGTTCAGCACGCGCAACGCACCGAAGTGCATGCGCTCAGGGTTGTGCCAACTGGCGAAGCTGAAGCTGTGGTACGTGTCGAGCCAACCGTGGTCGGCGTGGCCGCGAGAGTCAGCAGGGTGGAATACGGTGTTCATGGAAGTTTGTGCTTGGGTCCAGCCTGTCACGGCGAGAAGCCCGAGCGCAAG
>Ga0163109_10000142_pt1 | contig 57196 bp, 45 predicted proteins | sample CRUFie1St13metaG_FD_108704 | JGI IMG/M metagenome (GOLD analysis project Ga0163109, IMG submission 108704) | Marine microbial communities from the Costa Rica Dome - CRUD Field 142mm St13 metaG | ecosystem: Environmental > Aquatic > Marine > Oceanic > Photic zone | place: Costa Rica: the Eastern...
ACTTATCGAGCGGTCGGTATCGTTCACACCGTTCGCGCGAATATGGCCGGAGTCGTCCGCCAGGACGATATCGATTCGGGAAACGTTTGCATGACCTGCGTCTATCCCTTCCCCACCGCAAGAGCGCAAAATGGATTGACCAGTCGCTTTATGACCGGTCTATTTGCCGACTACGTCGGGGAAGAAGGCGCAAACGGGCAAGTGGGCTTTTGGTTTGGATACGACAAATTTAGGAATCAAGGAAACTTCACCGGCTTTCTGCAGCTATCTCGTACCCTAGCTCGAGTGGCCGGCCGGGGAGATTTGATCGAGCAAAATAATCGAACTATGAGTCTCGGTTTAACGACCCGATATCGTGGCAAACCGATACGCACCGAGAATTGGGGACGAGGAACCTTAGAAGTAGGTTCCGATGGCCGTGTAGATATCGTGAACCAAACGCAAAACCTGCTCGATGCCGCAGTTCGTAGTCAAACCTGGGATAAAAGAGTTGCCGCGAGCGTCGAGGGAACCGACCTCGGGTTTTGGGGCGACCTCGATTGGATTTTCAACAAAGCAGTCAGCGCTCGACTGGGAATGCGAGCCGATTTTCTGTCATACAATATCGATGAAGAGCTCGGTAATTTCGCCCCACTTACGCGACCGCAAGACTCCTTTATTCAAGGATTTCGGCGCAGCTCGGCCGGTTTGGCTTTTGGACCTAGGAGCAGTGTAGAAGTTGCCGCCACCGATTGGCTCTCTGTGATGGTCGCCTACGGAGAAGGCTTTCGCTCGCCCCAAGCCCGTCTGTTAGAAGACGGCGAGCGAGCGCCCTTTTCGAAAGTGCGCTCAGCGGATGCAGGTGTCCGGTTTGACTGGGGAGACGCACTTCAACTCACTCTCGGTGGTTACTACACTCGGTTGTCCGATGACATCGCCTTCGACGCACGCGAAGGCAGACCCGAACGCATCGGCGCAACTCAAAGACTAGGTGCGGTCTCTCACCTCGTTTCACGGCCCTTCCCTTGGTTGGTTGCAAGTGCCTCCATGACATACGTGCAGGCGACCTTGCTTGAACCTCCTCCAGCCACGGCTGAAGAACCACAACCTCCATTCATCGCGGGTCAAAACCAACCGTTTGTTCCGCCCCTTGTGATTCGAACTGACCTCGGCGCAAAGCACGCGATCGTGGATGATTACGCAGGCCACTCTTTGGTGGCACGCGCTGGTCTCGGCTTTTCCTTTTTATCTCCCAGGCCGCTACCATTCGGAGATTTCGCCAAACCGGTTGCCTTAGTAGACGCGTCAGCCGGCCTCTCCTGGGGCGCGTTTGACCTTTCCTTTGAGGTATTCAACGCACTGAACACCGCTTATGCGGCCGCAGAATACGCTTTCCCTTCAGATTGGAGTCCCAATGACGGTGTGAGAGCCCGAGTGCCCGCTCGGCACATCGCGGCCGGCTCTCCTCTCGCCTGGTCTGTTTCGCTAGGAGTGTCATTATAATGCTGCGAACCAAACTCATCTGCTGTCTTTTCCTTCTCTCAGGCTGCGTAGATACCGGCCGAAATTACGCAAGTATTCCCTTGTTTGTTGCTGGATCCGACCTCTCCTCACCGATATCAACTTCGGATGGAAGCACACTTCAAATCGATCGAGCTGATATCGCCTTCGGTCCTTTATACCTGTGTGCAGGGGCCAGTGCGGGACAGCTCTGCGAGACCGCTCGTTTCGAATGGTTAGAATCAGCGGTGATCGACACGACACTACCCGAACAAGTAAAGGTCGGGGAGCTAAACGGTGTCACGGGCCCAGTTCGTTCTTGGATGTATGAACTCGGCATCAGCTCTCAACTCACCCGGTTAGACCCGTTTGTCCTGGATGCAGCCCAGCAACTCGGTGGATTTTCATTTGTACTCGAGGCCACCGCCACCGTGAGTGGAATCGAAATTCCCGTGACTGCCGAGCTGGCTATCCAGCAATCGAACGACACTGAACTCGGGGTTCCAGTGATCCGGAAAAGTGTGTCAGAACCGTTTTTCCGAGACATCACGGGAGATGAAGACGACTTATTAGTGACCTTTGATGCTTCCAAGTGGGTCACAGACCTTCCCTTGGAGGAATTCGTCACCTTTGAGGTCTGCACCTCGAGCAGCGCAGAGGTCATTTGCGATGGCCTCGTAGAACGGAGTTGTGATGGTGCAACAGAGAAATCGAATAGAAACTGCCGAGATCTAGGACAAATTTGCTTGTCCGGAATCGGCTGTCAGGAAAAATTAGATATTTCGAGCAACGGTAAAGCGTCTCGAAACATCCGTAACGCCCTTCTAAGTGGGCCAAGGCCTAGCTTCAGCTGGACCGCATCTCCCTCAACCGGAAGATGATACTTGGAAAATAGAATAGGAGAAAGAAAATGAAACTAAACATGAATACAAGCAGATTACTGACCTGTCTTGCGACGACCGCGTTAGTTAGCGCGTGCGCTGAAGGAAAAGGCTCTCTCAGTGTCATTCTAGACACCGAAGACTTGGTGACTAATGGTCTACAACCTGGAACCGATGGTGAGAATATTCAGGACGGATGGACAGTTACCTTTGACAAATATCTCGTCGGCGTTGGCGACATTGATGTAAAAATTTCTGACGGTCACGATGACCATGGTGACCACGGTGACCACGGTGACCACGATGACCACGGTGACCACGATGATCACAGCGACCACGACGGTCATGACGACCACGATGATCACGCTAAAGAGGCAGCGGAGGCTGCAGAGGTATACGTTGTAGACCTTACAAAGATTGGAGCTGGTGTCGCTCTGTGGCAACTTGACAACCTTTTGGAAGGCAGCTGGTCTTTCAATTACAAAACGAAGGGTGCGGCCGACGGAGCTACCCGACACGAGTCCGCGGCTCAAGCAGACTTTGACCAAATGAAAGCGGAAGACTGGACTTACATGATCGACGGAACCATGACCAAAGCTGACGGACAATCATGTCCTCCCGCGGCGCTGACTTCAGGTACAATGAAAATGCCTAATGGCGAAAAATCAGCGAATGGTGACGACTGTTACGATGCTCCAAGTGTCAAATTTGTCTTCGGTGCGCCGGCAGAAACCGACTTTGGACCATGCGAAATTGATGAAAAACCTGGATTTTCGATTACTGCCGACCAGACTCAAACAGTTGCAGCGACGATTCACGGCGACCACCCCTTCTTCAATGGTTTTCCTGAGGGAGACGAAGGTGGAGTCAAGCGATTGGCGCAATGGATTGCAGACTGTGACCTAGACCTCGACGGCACTGTTACTATCGCAGAGCTTCAGAAAATTAAGCCCTCTGATCTAGCAGTTCTTGATATGCGATATCAATTGGGTGGTTCGCCAATTACCCCACTTAACACCATGTATGACTACTTGCGAGCGCAGCTCAAAACCCAAGGTCACTACCAAGGTGAAGGTGAGTGTCCAGCTGACGGCGTCGGCCACATGCACTAAAAAGTACTTCATCAACCATAGACCTCATCCATCATGGATGGGGTCTTGGTTGATTTCGATTCGGCGATATAACAACTGAGGTTGAGTTCCTACTGACTGGTTGGTTATGGCCGCCCAATCGTTACCGGCCAAGGAAGTGCGGGATGTGTCATATCGATTGATGCTTATTTGTTCGGTCTCATCAAGTCAGGTTCGCCAGAGGCCCCGTCCCTTCGAGACCGAAAGAGGACACCTGAACGCCAATGGTTTGAAGCATGGAGATGAATAAGTTCGCGATGGGTGGGTCATCATTATAGACAACGTGGCGCCCCGTATTGATGACTCCACCACCTCGACCGGCCAAAATAATCGGCAGATTATAATGACTATGGCTGTTGCCGTCCTCGATTTCACTGGAGAAAAACACCAAAGAATTATCGAGAAGGTTAGAATCTCCTTCTTGGACCGATTTCATGCGTTCAAGCAGGTAAGCCAGTTGTTCGATCTCCCAAATATCAATGGATGTGAGTTGGGAAATGTTCGTCGCGTTTCCTTGGTGATGCGATATCTGATGATGACCATCTCCGATTCCTAGAAAATCGTACACGCGGTTACTCCCCGCATTCCCGAGCATATAAGTTATGACGCGAGTAAGGTCACACTGAAACGCTAAAACCATCAAGTCACACATCGCACGAACTTGGTCGCGAACATCGCCGCCCATGGCTGGACGGTCGCCAGGTACGCAGGAACTTTGGTCGGGAATCATGCTTTGAAGTCGAGTTTCTACCTCGCGCAGGCTGGTTAAATACTCGTCGATTTTCAGTTTATCGGACTTACCTAGCTTTGCCTGTAAGCGTGTCGCGTCATCTTTTACAAAATCGAGGACACTCTGTTTGTAGCGCAATCGTCGGGCGCGTGCGGCCATATCTTCTTCGGCACTAAATCCACCAAAGAGACGATCAAAAACCGCGTATGGGAAAATATCTTTAGGTAGCGGCGTCGCCGGTCCTGCCCAAGAGATGTTTCTCGCGTACGCGCAGCTGTATCCACTGTCGCAATTTCCTACGCTTGAGCCTCCTTCAGAACCAAGCTGAAGCGACGGAAAAGTCGTTTGCGAACCTATTGCGTTTGCCGCCACTTGGTCCACCGAAATGCCATTCGCAATGTCTCGACCTTCCGTTTTGAAGGGATGAGCCGCGGTCAAAAACGACCCCGTGCCTGAGGCATGATCACCCGGTCCATCCGGACGCGCGGGTTCGTTGGCAATGCCAGTCAAAACGAGCAGGTCGTCTTTGACATTCGACAGAGGCTGAAGAATCGGTGGTAAAACGTAGTTGGTACCCGCATCAGTCGGTGTCCATTGATTCATGACGATGCCGTTCGGCACGTAGAATGCGAGCAAACGCGTGGGGTCGGACATTCCCATAGACTGCGCTCTGGCCATTGAAGGTGCCATAACATCGAGTACAGGCAACGCAATGGAAGCACCCATGCCCCGTAAGAGGGAACGGCGTGAAATTTCCCAAGACCTTCTCATTATTCTGCCTCCCCTTGACGATGCGTGAATATTTCACTCTTCACGAGGGAGATCGCCAAATCTTCAAAGGTTCCTCCTTTGCTGGAAGAGGATTTTACGATGCTCTTAATATTACAGTCGTCCTTCGGATAGATGCCTCGTCCAAGTGCGTAAGTCGCGAGTTTTTCAGAAACACACTCCGCGAATTTCTTATCTGCCTTAATAATTTCACTGAGCTCAGTCGCACCTTCGAAACTTCGGCCATCTGGTAAATCACCGGTCGCATCAATCGGATAGCCGCCTCGATCTTCAGTGCGATAAGCGCCAATCCCGTCAAAATGCTCTAGTGCAAAACCAAGAGCGTCCATTGTAATATGACATCCAGCGCATGCGGGGTCTGCGCGGTGCTGTTCAAATTGCTCTCGTAGCGTTCCTGATGGCATTGATTGTTCAGGCAATCCTTCGACTCCCGGTGGAGGCGCGGGAGGCGGGGCACATAAAAGCTGTTCTAAAATCCACTTACCTCGCCGAACAGGAGAGGTTCGTTTCGGATAAGACGTAACGGTCAAAATACTGGCTTGAGACAGAAGTCCACGCCGAGAATTCTTCTCAGGCAAAGACACTTTGATCATCGCTTTACCGTCAATCTCTCCGAGTCCATAATGCGTAGCCAATCGGTCGTTCAAATAGGTGAATTCAGCATCGAGAATATCGAGAAATGGGCGGTCCGAATGCATAAAGTCTTCAAACGTCAGGTAGGTTTCCATTTCCATGGCTTCAAGTAACTCTGCATCGAAGTCCGGAAAAACTGCATAATCCGGATTAACGTCTTCAAGTGCCTTGGTATGTAACCACTGACCTGCAAAATTTTCGATGAGCGCAACCGAACGCTCGTCATTGAGCATTCGCGTGACTTGTGCGGTCAAAATCTGTGGGTCAGACAGTTTGTTTTCGCGTGCGAGACCCAATAATTGGTCATCAGGGGTTGAACTCCATAGGAAGTAAGAGAGTCTTGATGCCAGTTCAAATTCTCCAACAGGATGGCTCTCAGAAGAATTTGGTTTGTCGTCTAACTCCACCCGAAATAAGAAGTGAGGAGAGAGTAAGATTGCTTGAAATGCAATACCAATACCTGCATCGAAAGTATCACCTTCGGTTTCAGCAACCTTGCTCAGCGCAACTAAGCGCTGGATTTCATCAGACGTAAGGTCTCGACGCCAAGCTCGAGAGGCAAATGCACCTAAGATTTCAACTGCACATTCATCCCAGCTTGAATCATCCGGCGAACAAGTCATCAGTTTAATTCGAGTTGGGTTGGCGTTAGGATCCACATCTAAGGGTCCTTCGATATTCAACCAGTCAATAAATAAGTTTCGATCTCGATTTGCAGGGTCTGGATCATTGGGCATGTAGTAGTCGTTGATAAAGCGAACTACAAACTGCTTATTACCTGCAGACACCGCTTGCTCAACCGTAAACGTTTGCGGCGCAGCCTCCTCTCCGGAAACAGTCACGGTATCGAGGACCTGATTATTAAGCACAATCTCCATTTCAGCATCGTCAGGTCCCGCTGCGCTTTGCCAAGCGCGAACCGAAAACCGATAACGACCGTCATGCGGGAAATTATGCGAAAAACCTATTTCGCCGTTTGACCATAGAACCCAAGATGAGTTTCCAGCTCTGCCAACTGTACCTTCTAGTAACTCAGCTTCCGCTCGAATCGATTCTGCCACGGGGGGCGCGGCCAACGCAGTATGTACCAAATTTGTCGTGGCAATGTCGTATTTCTCGAACAATAGAGGGGACATGCTTAAGACATCAGCATTGTTATCGAAACCGTAACCGTGATCGTCGCTGGGGAAGTCTTCTGCTGGTTTCGTTGTATCGTTCAAAAGGTCTCTCACCGTGGCGTTGTACTCGTAGCGGTTCAATCGACGAATCGTCACTCGGCCGGGCTCTTGGGGCTGAGCACAGATGTCCGTTGCCGGAGGTGGCGTTTGCGGAGGAACGTCAATGAGAACAGGAGGAGATACCGAAGTGTCCGGCGTGTTGGACTTCGAACACGCGAAGACCCCACACACCAGCAAACCCATAACAAGTAATCTAGTTTTTGACTGCACAACAACACAGTAGATCAAATTCGGTACTATCATTGAAAAATTGAGCCCTGAACGGCGCTTCATACGTTGGTTTCCGTATTCATCGTCACCGTAAAAACCCCACATACAAAGTGCGTTTGAGGGAGCTTTTGGAAATTTCTGGAATATCGCACTTCAGGAGTACCAGCGAACGAGAGTTTTTGGTGAGAGGAAGTGGGACAAGCGGGTAAAAGTTCGTGAGAAGCGGAACTAAAACGGCCCCGAACTAATCAGTCGTTTTAGGAAGCTATTAGGATAGAATTTGTCAACTTGCCCTGCGTAATAAAGAGCAACCATCAATAAATCCGCGATGAATTCCAGGAGCATATACTGTCTAGTCGTCACATCCTCACCACAGATAAACACGGCGTGAACTCCATCACGGCCGAACATATGGCGTGAAGAATCGAGTATCAGAGAGTCGAGTGACACTTACACTAAAGAATGAGAACTTATATTTGTGAGATGCGTTGATTGTTCTCGAGTTATTCCAAAGGCTGCAGAAAAATGCTTCTACTGCGGTGGACAACTCCAAAAAGAACACAGCGCAGACGATCCCATCAATTGCCCTGATTGTAATATAGAGATGAATAAGGAGATAGAATTTGGCATAACCATCGATCGATGCCCTCAATGTGATGGTACCTGGTTTGATACAGGTGAACTTGAGTTGTTTATCAAGAGACGAGCCGAAGACGAGGCTATTCCGCCAAAAACCGCTGAATCGTCTCCTGAGCCAACCGAAGTGGCTAAGTACCAAATGACTCAAACTGACATAAATTATCGTAAATGTCCTCGCTGCGAGGAACTCATGTTGAGAAAAACCTATCAAAAGATATCAGGTGTCATGAGTGATGTATGTCATCCCCATGGTATTTTTCTCGATTCGGGAGAATGTAGAAAGATTCAAGCATTCATCGCAAGTGGTGGACATAAACTGGCAAAACAGTATGAAGAAGAAGAGAAAAAACGACTGGAAAACTGGCGAAAACGTAGCCTGGCCCTAACAAAATCAAAGGGTGGACCACGGCGCACAAAAGTCCCTGGCATAATCCATAACCTTTACGGTTACGAGGAGGAAATGGCGCAATTAGGAGACGCGCTCTCGGTTGTTTTTGATTTATTCACCTCTACATTCACTGATTAATTCAGCAAAGGTCACTCGTGTCGCTACTCAGAACAAAATTACGCACTAAGCTTATCCAAATCATTAGTCAGACACCACGTTCAGAACCAATGCTTAGACTTATGCGTTTGTACTGTGACACGCTCGATGGCGAGACGACCGGCGACATAAAGTATAATGGGGAGCTTCGGGTAGCGCGTGAATGTTTGCCGAACTCAGACGTTGTTATCGACGTAGGAGCTCATACAGGACAATGGTCCACTCACGCTCTCCGTATTAACCTAAATCTAAATCTATTCTGCATTGAACCATTGCGCGCAAACTTTGAAAAACTTCTTCAAAACTCTAAACTTTCCTCAGCTAAATGTTCTCAGGTGGCTTTCGGCTCCAGTCGCCAAGAACTACTCATGGATCGAAGCACCCAATCTATCCACAGAGTTGTTTCCAAAGACACCGAAAAAACGATGCAGATGACCTTGGATGATTTTCTTAGCCGTGAAAATCTGAGCTTTGTCGACTATCTCAAAATAGATGTCGAGGGACACGAATTTGAGGTTCTGAAGGGGGCTAGAAAAGCTCTTTCTCATGGCCGCATCAAAAGAATTCAGTTCGAGTACGGGCCGGAATGGATTTTTGCTCGAATTCAACTAAGAGACGTATTTGAGTTCCTTCAGGAACATCGATTTGTCATGCATCATATTCGACCTCGCTGTACGACAAGAATTGACCAATACTCATCTTGGTTAGAAAATTATCGTTACAAAAATTTCCTGGCGATTCATTCAACAGAACTCAAATAGCCGTTCAACATAATCACCAAGGAGTCACCGTGCCGGTTGTCACATAACCTCTCTTGTCCGCGAGCTTTTTCATTTTTTGGATTCGGGCTTCAGAGACAGGGTGAGTAGAGAAGTATTTTGGAGTACTCAGCCCTCTGGCGGCTTCATCCTTTTGTCTGCGTTCAAAAAACCGTTCTGCATCGTCAATATGCCCAAAAGTTTTATTGAGCAATTCAAGTCCAAACTCATCTGCCGCAAGCTCACGGCTTCTCCCTGCGGAACGGTCAGAAATACTGTTAATGAACCCCGCAAAATCAGATGTCGAGTCTCCGATGTTTGCCATATTGAAGGTAGCCCAGGTAAAAAGTAAAGAAACGGCTGTCCGTGAGAGACCAACGAGATGGTCACGATTTTTGAAATGTCCCAGCTCATGCCCAAGAATGAAAGCAAGTTCATTTTCAGACCTGATTTCCTCAAGTAGACCTTTGGTTACAACAACTCCTCCGCCTGGAAATGCGAAAGCATTTGGAGGTCCATCCGTGATGCGTAAGACAAATTTGTAGGGGGCATTCTCCCACTGTTTGGCCACCCGTTGAAATAATGCATCCACCCTTTGAAACTCTGGACTCGACGTACTCGTCGAGCTCATTTCACTGAGTGCTGATTCAAAGGGCTTCAAAAGCTTGCGCTCTGTTTCGTAGGACATGTTAACTACCGCTTTTTCAGCGGCCCAACCGAGAAAAAAGTAGGCCACGACGAATATGGCAGCGATACCAAAGAGTAATGTTGCAGCGTCTTTTAATGGATGAGATACGGGGAGGTTTATATTCTCGTCAGGAAGACGACCATCATATTTAGCGGTCATGATTTCTGTAGCGAACAGCAGTACCGAAAGCAAGAATTTCTATTCCTACATTGCCTTTGCCGTCAGCTCGAGCACTTGCGAGAGACGCAGTTTCAATTCTTACGTTGATAACCGAATCATACCCTTTGACTCTCGCTGTTTCCTTCAACCTTAAAATGGCTTCACGGCGACCACGGTCGAGTAATGGCTCGTAGGTCTTTATTCTTCCACCAGCGATTCCTCGGAGCGCTGCCAGAATGCGTTTGAAATAATCTAATGAGACCACTACAGAGCCGGTCACTAAACCGCTTTGTTCGATCACTCTTCCTTCTTCACGCCAGTCAAAGTTTATCGTTGGAAAGTTAACTGTGGCCGCTTCTCGCTTTCTAATTGATGCAAAATGCCGTCTCTCAAAATAGGTTCCTGCAAAATATCCCACGATAAGAAGTGTCAGGAAAATACTGAATTGTATTAATTCTTCCATTACTCGCGCTCGACCGTCACCGCGGTGCCATAAGCGAATAGTTCGGCGGCTCCTTGGGCCACTGAACTTGTTGCAAATCGGACATTGACCACTGCATTTGCACCCACCGACTCCGCTTGAGAGAGCATACGCGCCAAAGCTTCTTGACGGGCTTCTTGGAGAAGTTCGGTATACCCAGTCAATTCACCGCCAACGATATTTTTCAAACCTGCCAACAAATCCTTTCCAATATGTTTGGCTCGGACAGTACTCCCGGTAACTACGCCATGAAATGAGATAATTTTATGACCGGGCACAGTCTCGGTATTTGTCATCAGCATAGCTTTAGCATAACAGCGTCCTGCTTAGATAAGAAGCGTGCTCAAGACATATTGAACGCGTTGATCGCCCAGGTGCTATCGTTTCCTGTTCAGACCGGAGAAAAGAGAAAGAAAGGGTGCGATTTTTTTATTTTTTCGCTAGTTACCCAATACATGAGTTACGAAAAAGAACTCGCTACTATTAAGGAGAGCCTGTTTGTCCTTGAACACTACTGTCGAGAGATGAATCTCAAGACAGTTGACCTTGATGTCTTGAGTGAAGAAGCGGATGAAATCGATGGGAATCTTGGCACAGAAATAGGTGCCTTAGCCCAACACAATTCAATCCTGCGCAAATCTCTCGAGGCAGGCAAAAAAGAAGACGCCGACATTGAGCTTATGAATATGCTGCTGACCCTGCAGAATATTCGCGGCGAATTTGATAATTGTATCAACTACATTGAAGCCTTCATAAAAGAACGCCCCATTGATTTGAACAATGATAGTTAGGCGCTTTTCAGTCTTCTGACCAGCGGAACTGAAGTTCTAGCTCGCTTTGTCCATCTTCGACCTCATGTTCAATACTGAGCTCAGCATTGGCCGGGACTGTAAATCTCTTGTTGAGTACCTGGATTCGAAAGCTTTCGCCTTTTTCGACTGCATCAGCAGCTCTGCGTAAAGTTTCGGCGAAACTTGCCGGTGTACAGTTTCTTTCTACGTCTCTTTCAGTCATCAGTTTATTCCTCAATGCACTTCTATACCAGAACAGGTTTAGATGTGAGGTGTCTCATAAAGAAAGTGGGTAAAATCGATACTGAGATTTATAAAAATCCTTCAAACCGAACATTGACGTGTAAACAACGGTGATTTCCGGCGATTCCAATCAAGTTCCCTCTCCAGTTGATGGCTGAGTGACAAAATCAAATGGTCCCGACCTGGATCGGCCGCAATCTGCGCGCCGATGGGTAACCCATCCGAAGTGAGCCCAACCGGGATAGATGCAGCTGTTCCCTGCGTGAGGTTGAATGGCGCAGTGAACCCACCCAACTGAGCTGAATTGCGGAACCATTTTTCTGGATTCGCTGCATCATCAAACTCAGCAACTTTAGGTGCACCTATACCCACTGTAGGACTAAGACAAATATCATAGTCAGCCATAAAGGCTTTTATGCGGGCTGAGAGTTTGACTCGAGCTTCATTCGCTCTTTCGAAAGACACATACTTTGCACCTTCCCGAAGCCATTGAGTCACAGGCATCAAAATCTTTTCCGAAATGGATGGAACACCACTCACCGCGAATTGCCACACAGGCAAGAAATCATCGAGAGACGCGAGTTCTGGTTCAATCGTATCAACCGTGTGGCCAAGTGCTTCGAGCGTTTTCCCCAGCGCAATGGTTGCATCAGCAATCTCTTGGTTCGCAGGTCCGATCGCTGAGTGAGTCATCATGCAAACTTTAAGTTTTCCAGGCGCTTCATCACAGGCCGCGAGACAGGAGCCTGGACCAGCGAATGGCTTTTTGCCCATAACATCAAGCATGCCTGCAGCATCGCGTACGTGTCGAGCAATAGGCCCCATAACGCTCAACCCGATTTTGTTATACTTTCCATGCATGTTTCCGAGTAAAGATAAGGAAGGTTTGAATCCGTATAAATGACAAAGTGCCGATGGAATTCTTACCGAACCTCCCCCATCTGATGCATGAGCGAATGGAATCAATCCGGCAGATACTGCAGCGCTTGAGCCACCACTCGAGCCGCCAGGTGAGCAACTCTGGTTCCAAGGGTTACGAGTCGGAGGATGAATTCGTGGCTCAGTCGTGGGAAGAACGCCGAATTCAGACGTTGCAAGCTTACCGAGGGAAACAAATCCTCCCGCATTAAACAATTTGGCTAACGGCGCATCATAAGGCGCGACGAAATATTTGTACGCACGCGACCCAAGTCTAGAGGGATCTCCTTTCGTAAGAACCAAATCCTTAATGGCCGTAGGAACTCCGTGGAAAATCGGTAAATCAGAGGACTTCGAATTTATGCGTTCGCTATCGAGTTGCTTGGCTCGTTTGATGGCTTTTCGCGGAGTGACGTGTACGAAGGCGAAAATTTCGGGATTGATATTCTCGATTCGGTTGAGAAAAAAACGGGTTAATTCTTCAGAACTATACTCACCCTTGCGAATGGCTTCTGCGTGTTCGAGAGCTGAGCGCTCATGTAAATTTTGCATACTGACCGCGGCAATATACGCTCAAACACCTGTGATCACCAGGCATTCTACCAGGTGAAATGTTCTGAATTTTGTACTTCGAGTCTGCTCATAGCGGTGCCATGTCAAAGGCTGTGAAATACCTAACATTTTTCGTTACTTTGGTGATGGCTACAGGGTTCAATTCGGTCACGGCTAAGGCGACTTGTGTAGGTTCCGCGGAAACCTGCACTACGGGTCAGTCCAGTACGAACCATCAAACCAACGTGAGTGGAGAGACACTGACGACGTGTAGCAATGCACCGCTCACGGGCTGGTACCGAGATGGATTCTGCAAAACCGATGAAAACGATCGAGGGCGACATGTTGTGTGCGCGAGAGTGACGAAGGAGTTTCTAGAGTTTTCCAAGTCTCGGGGAAACGACCTTATGACCGCAGCGCCACGTTATCGATTCCCAGGTCTCAAACCGGGCGACTCATGGTGCTTGTGTGCAATTAGATGGAAAGAAGCGCTGGTAGCTAAAAAAGCGCCACCGGTTGTTTTATCAGCGACCAACAAGAATGCTTTGCAATATGTTTCAATGGAGGAGCTTGAGAGAGCGGCTAGGCGTGACTAGACGATTCGAAACGCCATTCTCCTTCATTCAAACTTAGTCTTTATAAATCGCGGACGCAGAAAAAACGAGCGTTTGAGGATGCACTATACGTCCAATAACGACTACTTGGTGAATAGGAAAACCCGTCCGTAGCTGGTGCTCCCCAGGTTCCATCCACGAGTATAGTTTGATTCACGAGGTCATTATTTATGAAACTAAATGCATTAGGATCAAAAGCAAACCCTCGAGTGTTTTCTGTAACAATAGACATGAACTCTTTTTGGTTGGGCAATCTCCAGCCGGACTGCCCGGCCCAGTTAAGCGTCGAGCAATACATGCGCGCCTGAGAGAAAGATTGCCTGAGCGCAGAACCCTGGGCGCAAGCGACTCCGGTTCTGCCGGCCAAACAACCCATCCATTCTAAGCCAGAGGCCATGTCGGTCACGACCGGTTCATTCCTCGACCATACGTTTGTATCGAGGCATTGTTGTCGAGCACCAGGAAGAGGAGTCCCGGTTGGCGATCGAACACAAACTAATGATTGGCGATTACTATTCCCGTAATAATCGCGCTGACCTGAAGGAAAGACCCGGTAATAAAACACGCTACTATTGCTCACCACGGCGCGATTTGCGGTAGCTAAAGGATCATCTGTAAAGTTTACAAACGCGTTATTAACCTCGGTGGTCCAAGTTGAAGGCACAGAGGTGGGACTGCGTTGAATAAATGAACTCAAAAGATTCATCGGTGGAGCAACCCAATCATTATGGCCTCCCCAATTGAGACTCTCGCACGAGGACTCAATATTCGCTACGGTTACCGTCTGAGCTGCGCCAGAACTACAAGTGTCTCCCGTCAGCCCTACTCTACAGCCCAGCCATTGAACACCAAGCATGGCATCTTCCACCACCGGTTCGCCGGGAACGCTCAAGTTTCGAGTGAATCTTGGCATGCTAGAGGCGTAATCATCCTCATGGAAGCTCTCTACAGTATCGCGGCACGTTGTTCCCGGTAAGCTGACGTTTCGATCAAGAATGCCACCTTCTCGAACACAGAGAACCGAAGAATTTGAATCGACAGCCGCAACTCCCATGTTTGTCCTCGAAGCTGTAATCGCTCTCGCGTATCCATATTTGGGGTGATACGTTTTTGTCCAAAATCGATTATTGGTGTTTTCGAATAATCCATTTGGCGTGGACTGGTTTAAATCGTTAACGTTTACGAGAGACCGGAAATGTTCGTGGGTAGGCAGTGTCCAATCTGTGAAGCCTGCATAATTGAGTTGCTCACAGTAATCGACGGCACTTTGGTAAGTGCGACTCGGTGCACTTCCGTTACTACAATTAGGTCCCGACCGACCACCCAAGCAAGATGTCCACATTGTCTGCGTTCCTAGATCTGTGACCGTCGGTTCTTGCGACTGACCATAAGTCGTTGCAAAACAGCGATTGACCGGCGTTCGGAGATCAGTTCCTTGGGGAAATCGAACGCAATAGGAATACATATCGGCGGTAGACCCCACTAAGGTCCCTAGGTAGTCACCAGTAACTAATCGGTAATTGTTCGACGAAGGTGGGTAAGAGGCGTAGAGCGGTCGGTCAGCACTGCTGGGAAATGTTGCTGGGTCAAGCGAACCCTCATGGCTATCAAAAATTGAAAACAATAATTCAGGTGTGGGAGTCACCCAATCACTGTGCCCTCCCCAAATGAGACTTTCGCAACCGGTATCGTGACTGCTACCACGTTGAGACAAAGCTTGACCGTTTTCGCAGGCATTGCCGCTTAGTCCACGTACACAACCTGTCCACTCTGCGGTCGTATACGTATCGACAACGATGGGCTCACCAGGAACACTGAGATCGCGTTGTAAACGAGCCGCACCGCCGAGCTGCGAAGTCGTAGGCCAATATCGAGAATACGCGGAATCACAAACGTCTGCGTTGGGATTTGAAGTCGAGGTACCAACACACCAAGGCTCTGTGCAGGGCCCAGTCACGGGCGGAACTCCACCGTCTGTATTCATCATTGTGCCGGCATCAGACCCGATCGAGCCAGCATCCATATTCGATGACGTCCCAGAGTCCATAGATGAAGGCGTTCCCGAATCCTCGCTCGATGACGCGCCGGAATCGGTAGACGACGGTGTGCCAGAATCTGCGGTCGGGGGCACACCAGAGTCATCGCCCGGTGGTAAGCCAGCATCAATGGTGGGCGATGTGCCCGCGTCTGGCGAACCAGCTGTGCCAGAATCCACGGTGACGCTTACTCCGCTGTCCGCCGGTTGATTCATTGGACACAGACAAGCTGCATAACCAGAACCTTCGCTGTTGCAGACTTGAAAGCCTTGACCGCAAGCACCGACGCATTCAATCGACATACCGGGAACGCATACTTTGTTATCGTTGACGGAGTCCGTATCTTCGGAACAGGCTGAAAAAAGAGCTAAAACAAACACGGCTGTGAGGATTCGTAGGATCACGAAGCCAAGGTACTGGCTTTTCTTCTTCTTAATAAGCTGGTTAAACCCCAAAAAACCACCCTGCGAAATCATATGAACCTTGAAAAAAGCGATACTAAGTGGGCCTTCAAGCACAAAGAACAAAAGAACGTGAGCCGTTAGCTCTTAGACAAAATACTCTTTCACCCAGGTAAATTATCTCAAACAGATAGGACAGGTCCTAAGAATGACTGCGGATAATACTCCGCGCTGACCCTTCAGCTGGTGCGGACATTGAGGAGCAAACGACCGTATACCTTCACGGCTTTCATCCAACTTCTCCATCATGAGAAGAATAATGTTTACACATCAGACCCTCAAAAGACCGAGAACCCCGGGGAAACCGTAGCGACAACGCCCTCGTTTGCCGGTAAACTCTTGTCAGCTAGCCGGGTACCCTCTTTTGACTAGATTTTGTCGAAACTGGTATCGATTTTGCTGCGGGAGATTGCATGCGATTCACGAATAACCTGTTAAAAACTTCATTACTCACGATAACCCTCGCTATGATTAATCTCGGCTGCGATAGCTCAGACACCGACTCCTTGAATGAAGGCTCGACAATGATGACGGCAGACGCAGGAAGCACGTCCGCAGAAGACTCAGGAACAATGTCATCCGCTGATACCGGAGCCAGCGCGAACCCGGCTGATTCCGGAACGCAGATGGCCCCAGCCGATGCCGGAGTCGCTCCAGAGGATGCTGGGGAAAGTTCGATCGATGCCGGAACGATGCAAGGTGACTACTGCAGCGATGACCAATTTGGATCAGGAACGACAGTCACACCGGTTGCTACCGGACCCAACTCATTTACTACTGTATTAGAAGACTGCAGCCTAAATGAAGTCCAGGCCGCAGTTTGTTACGGCGCCTCCCACACATCGAACATTCTAGTGACTCGAGGAGTTCGAATCATCACAGGCAATGCAATTCCTAACCACGACGTCGACTTATTTCCTAACCTCGGAAACCCCAATGCTATCTCCGCGCAGAACAAGAGCTATTCCGTTTCGACAATTCCTACGAAAAATATGACGGTCACGACTGCTCGTGTACCGGGTGTTGCTTTGAATGGAATCAAATTGGAGCCGGAAACCGCGGAGGTCTACTCAAGTACGCAATGGCGGTATGAAGCAGCAACTTTCACGGGCAGACTGAGCACAGATACCCAAACGAGACCCGCTGGAATGAGTCTTGGTTTGGATTGTAATTTCGCTCATGTTCAACCCACAGGTGAGTATCATTATCACGGCGTACCCACCGCGCTCATGCCCGAAATGCCAGCAATCACCCACATCGGTTGGGCCTCTGACGGATTTCCTATCCTTGCTCGATATGGTTATGAGACACCTGGTGATTCTTCGAGTCAGGTCATTGAGCTGAGGGGCAGTTATAAACTCAAAGAAGGAACGCGGGTCGCGCTCGGTACGGAAACACCACCACCTGGCAATTACGACGGAACCTTCGTCCAAGATTGGGAATTTGAAAATGGTTTTGGTGACCTCGATGAATGTAACGGACGGGACGAAAATATTCGAATTGATGGACAAGATTTCACGTATGCCTACTACCTCACTCACACTTATCCATTTATGCCTCGCTGCGTATGGGGAACGCCCGACTCCTCTTTTGGGATGAACGGAGGCGGTATGGGCGGTATGGGCAGCATGGGTGGCATGGGCACCGGGGGTCAGGCGCCTCCCGAAGCGGCCTGTATGGGGCTCTCTGAAGGCGATGCTTGCAGCTTTCGCGGACGAGGTGGGATGACAATTACGGGGACTTGCCAGCTCAACACCATGACCGGAGTTCTCAGTTGTCGAAGATAGCGAAGGAACCGTTTCGCCCAAAAAAGAGTCGCTCAATAGTCATGCAGTGGCCAGGCAAATAATTTCGTGAGGCTCGCCTACGCTTTCTTGGTTGGATTGCTCCTCAAACCGCCGAATGTTGACGCCCATGGGCTCAACGCTGGGATGGCCATCTTACGACTCGCGGGAAACGTACTGTACGTGACCGCAACACCGTCTCAACAACTCTTTTCGCAATTCGACCACAACACAGACACGAGCATCGACAAAAACGAACTGCACTCTCAAAGAGAGGCTATTCTAGCGTTATTTAAAGACAGCCTGGTCGTAACCGACCAAGCAGGTAAAAATGGGCAACTTATTTTTGAGGACGCGAGTTTGCCTCATTCTCATCCCTCTGACCGAGCAAATGATGGCTGGAAACATCTGACCATCAACCTTCGTTACCAGTGGAAGACCCAACCTCATTGGCTCGATCTCCATTATCTTGGAGCCGAGATATCACCACTGAATACCCAAGCGCAGAAATTCTCTCCTGCTCAAGCTCTTGTGAATCAAAGACCCCTCGAACCTGCTGTTTCGGGGCAACTAAATTCTTCCATGACTGTTGTACGTTTTTTTGAGTCTCCCGGAAAAGTGAGAACCTTCCCCGCGACGAAGCAAAATGAATGGACACTTGAGCAAATATTTTCTGTTTTTATGGTCCTAGGTCTAGTAATGGCTCTCGTTAATTTATTTGTTAGACGAAAAGAGACTTAGACCACTCTTTTTCGAACACTTTCTCTCTCACGCTAAATTTCACGCAATCATAAATCGCAGAGAAGACAGTCGAAAAGATTGGACTGAGTAGAAATTTGGATTTCCGATCCGAGAACAATGAATTTGTAGGACAAAGACTCATTTTTCAGACAAGTTCTCCGAGATTTTGAGCTTAGACTTGTTTCAACCTAATGAGCTGAGGCCATAATATTGAAGGAGTCAGGATTGCTTTTGTCCAATTTGACCTTCGGTAAACGAATGATTCATCAGAAATCGACCAAAGCAACCATTCCTAGATGACATTTCCTTCGGAATCACTTGCAGCCCTGTATTCACTGCGCCTAAATTCGGCCCAAACCGAAAACGGACGCGATTCGTCTTTACGCTTTTGATTGTTCAATTTGGGCACAAGAAGGTGTGAGCGTTCCGTCACGACTAATCAACTGATGATGAGACAAAATGTATGTGTGGGATAGCAGGGGTCATCAATTTTAGTGCAGAGCCGCCCAAACTTAATCGTCTAAAGGCGATGGGTAACGCCATGCTTCATCGCGGTCCCGATGGCGGTGGTATTGAAATCATGGATTCCTGCGGCTTGGTTCATCGCCGATTGGCAATTCTAGATCTCAGTGATGCTGGTAAACAACCTATGCAGACCATAGATGGCCGATTTTGGATTAGCCATAACGGAGAAGTCTATAACTACATTGAACTCAAAAAAGAACTCGAAACCAAAGGGCACAAATTTCGATCCGGCACTGATACTGAAGTCATTCTGAATGCCTATCGAGAATGGGGTCATGACGCTTTTTCGCGATTCAACGGGATGTGGGGGCTCGCAATTTACGATGTTGAGCGAAGAGTTCTTACTCTTAGTCGTGATCGCATGGGTATCAAACCTCTTTTTGTCCATTCTAACTCGGAACGAATTGTTTTTGGTTCCGAAATCAAAGCCTTACTTAGTTACGACCCGTCCATTGCAAAACTCAACTACGATGCTGCAGGTCGGTTTCTCGAACACAGTTTTCTCCCCTACGAACCAGATACGTTTTTTCAAGGAGTTGTTTCTGTTCCCGCGGGAACGACGATTGAAATTAACCAGGGTGGTAGACAAACATCGAAATCGTTTTGGTCGTTTTCTCCGTTTGAGTCGCCAAGAAACGTCAGCATGCATGACGCAGCAGAAGAATTTAGAGACCTGCTTACCGACTCGCTAAAGTTGCGATTTCGAGCAGATGTCCGCGTAGGAACCTGCCTGTCCGGTGGGTTGGATAGCTCAAGTCTCGTTGCGCTTAGTGCAAAGAATTTGGGGCTACATCCTGAAGCTTTTTCGGCAGTGTATACAGAAGAAAAATACAATGAAGCCGAATTTGTCCGAATTATGGTTAAAGAGTTTGGACTAAAAGGACACGAAATTTCTCCTCGCGGAACAAATCTCAATGAGATCGCCCACGACATTATTTACCATCAAGAGTCGCCAGTATACGGTCCTGGATTATTTTCACAGTGGCAGGTCATGAAACTCGCCACTCCACACGTCACGGTGTTACTTGATGGACAAGGTGGAGATGAACTCTTTGGCGGATATTTCTATTACTTTCCTTTCCTTGCGCAAATCCTATTCGAAAGAGCGAAGCGAGGAGACCTAAGCGCGATTCGGGAGCTTCTTTCAAACGCGCAGGAAGTCAAAGCGATGACGGGTCATGACTATTACGGGGGCATCTTTCGAAATAAACCGAAGCGTTGGCTGAAGCGACAGCTTATAGACTATAAAGATAGAGCTGTTCGAAGACTCAATCACACACGACGAACCTTTCCGGCCGTACATGAGTTGATGAAAGTTATTCATAACGACTTTGACTCTGATCGTGACTCCTCAAAAAACCGCCCCAAAATTGTGCACCAACACTTGTGGGATGCAATGAAGTACCAGGATCAATCTTACAAAATTCCGGCGGTTGTAACCGGCAACCCACTTACCGACAAATTATGGGCAGATGTGACTCAACAAAGTATCCCTTCTCTTTTGCGTTACGAAGACCGAAATTCGATGGCGTACTCACTGGAAGCGCGCGTACCTTTACTAGACCATCGAATTGTAGAGTTTGCCTTTTCCATACCCAATAAACTGAAAATCGATGGGACCTGGACAAAACAAGTCATTCGGGAAGCAACGAGAGGATTTCTCCCTGAAACAATCAGAGCGAGAAAAAACAAAATGGGCTACCCTACTCCTTTTGCTTCCTGGCTTCGAATGCCCGAGAATGTGACCTGGCTAAGAGATGTGCTTGCGTCAAAGCAGTTCAATGACCGTAAGTTCGTATCTCGTCACTTCGTGGAAAACTTGATTGACGAGCACGTACATCAAAAACGTGATCACTCCTGGCAACTTTGTCGAATGATATCTTTCGAAGTCTTTTGCCAAAAATTTCTAGAAACTCCTTTTGAGGCACGTCCAGAGATTCGAAGACCCGACCGCCCTATTGCTCAAAAATAGTGAAGCAGCTTCCCTCTTAAGAACGACCAGCACCACTTCTTTCTTTATTCGCCTTTTGGTCTACCCTTCATAGAATCGAGGCCCAAAATGCTCAATGTGGCTCCACCCACCATATGATTAGGTGCAAGGACATTTAGAACGACGACACTTCGTGAAAATTCGATGTCATCTTTGTTGTATATCCGGCAAGTCCAAGAAAGTTCCTTTTCTGAGGTCCTCTCGTGAAATTGCGCATGAACCAGCAAGGTTTCAGACTCTCTAGCTGCCTTTCGAAACTCAGTATGATTCGAACGACCAACAACGTTTTGGTTGTCAGTCATGACAGAGATGGCTGCGCCAGTCGAACAACATGTTTCAGCCAGAGTTGCATAAATACCACCGTGCACAATATTGAATACCTGAAGATGCTTCTTTGCAACCTGACATCGCGCATGAACAGAAGTTTCACTGACCGAAATAAATTCAATCCCCAGGAGCCTGTCCAAACCACTCAGGAATTGATTTAAAGTGTCAGCCCGCTGCTTCGGCGACATGGAAACCATCAAACTCACAAAGTCCTTCGGTAAGCCTACGTTCGTCATATTGTCCGTTGTACTTAAAATAGAAAACGAAGACTAGAGCCATTCGCTCTAGCCTTCGAGAGAAAAGACTTAATTCTTGAAATTATTCGTTTGTCGAAGCTTCTGGTCGCTCACCTCGTCTTCGCTTCCGCTTTCCGGGGCGCCGTGGGAGTGCTTCGCGCACTGCGGCTCGCTCTTCCTCACTGAGTTCGCCATCGCCATCGGCATCAAAGCATTGTAATATTCGGGCACGTTTTTCTTCGCGACGAGCTTGGCGGGCTTCTCGAAGCGTTGTTCGTTCTTCTTCGCTCAATTCCCCATCCCCATCAACGTCAAACTCAGCACGAATCCGGTCGCGACGAGCTTGCTTCGCGGCGCGGCGTTCTTCGCGAGATAGCTCCCCGTCACCATCCGTATCATTACGCTGAATAAATTCAGCACGACGTGCTTCAAAATCACAGGGGTCTAAAGTTGAGCCATCTGCTGATTCGTCCACAAGAGTTGAAATCTCAGATGCAACATCAGCTTCGCCGCTTACGGCTTCGCCGCAAGCCATTCCGAGTGACGCCAATGAAAGGCCAAGTAGAAAGTGTAGTGTGGATTTGGGTAGTATCTTCATGCCCTAGAACCAGTACAAATCGCGTGCCAACTTTAAATTGGAATTTATCTAATGAATTCCGTTTGGCATCGCGGACGACAGTTATCAAAGACTCTGCTTCGGTGCCGACGAATGTCAGCAGTCGCAGTGTAAAACCAACCGAGTCATTTGACCGACGACGAGCACTTAGACTGGAATCATTCGAAACCTACTGAGGCTGTTCACAACAATATGTGACATGCATCACAAAATTCATCGAATAATTCCAATACATTACAGCAGCTTACGATTGGTCAACATAATCGCATGTCTCGAGGTACGATTCACGCAACCTACTTTTACCTACACCGATGATTACCGTACAATGAGTGTAACAAATGTCGTCCAAGTACGCGTCAACCCCAAACGAGATACCATTAGCGCAGCCTTAGCTACTGGCCCTTCAATGCTCGTTGGACTTCCCCCGGTCGGATTGCTGGGTGTTGCAGCAAAAAAAGCACTCATCAGTAAGACGGATGGTTTTGAAAAGAAGTTCTGGGTTGGGCTCGGTGTGATTATCGCAACGGCTGGCGCAGGATTCATTCCTTATCTAATCGCTGAGGGCGGCCAAAAGCCGTCAGACCAAGTTCAGTCTTCACGTCGCTCAACTGCCTCTAATCGCTACCGACGAACCACCACAAAAACGTATGCCAGACGATACTAAGGCGAACTAGGAACCCAACAAACCGATGCCCATACAAACGAACAATCCGATGCACTTTCCCGGAGCTTCTGACCGCAGTATCTGTGCGACAGAGCGAATGTGCAAAACGTTCCATTTTGGGCCGAAAGTCGCAGGCGTCGAGGATGTCACTTGCACAGCTGGCACTAATTTAGAAAACGGTAGGTTTTCGATGAGCATCCCGCTTCGAGACGGACGCCATAAAATTCCCACAGAAAATAATCCCGCCGTCATTCATGTTCGTTCCAACACGGTCATGACCTGTAAAGTCGGCGTGAAAGCTACACCGGACGGACGACTCGTTTTGGAGAGTGGCTCTGTTGAATTCTCTAATCCAATCAAAATAACAAATCCTATAGGCTCCATTTGTCCAGACAAAGGTCTTACTGGAATATTCACGAATCCAATGTCGGATTTCCTGATTAGTGTCATCGTTGATGGAGTACAAATCAACTCGGACGGCTCCGTGGCGCCCAAAGGCTCCGTCGCCGCGTTTCCGGGAACGAGAATTATACCTCTGCAAAAAGTAATCGAGATCGCCAGCAAGAACAAACCTTTAAAAATTGAAAGTGATATCGGCCGAGCAATCGCGGATCAAAAAATGAAGTCGCCAAAAGAGGCAGAACAGGCCTCTACAGATCCGAGCATGATGAAAGCGATGATGAACATGATGGGATTTGGTGGAGAATTTCGCTTTGAAGCAAATTGTCCAGAGACGGATTTCGATGTAGGTCTTGGTTGGCTTGGCTCAATCCGAGGACAAGGTCCCACAAATTTCAGTTCAAACGGTTTCATCACAATTAATAATCCCGAACACGTGTCTTTGCGGCTCATAGGTAACGAAGGCCCCTGTCTCGCAAATCCATCCGCGAAGGGCAACTTGTGGGGTCAATTAGATGCCGGTCTGGACGCGAGTGGCAAGCCTGATGGAAGGGCAAAGCTTTATTTTGAGCTAGCGACTAAAAAGCTTGGTGGTACCGGCATTGCGGGCGCTATCGCGTCAGCCGCGTCAATGCTCGGCGTTGCTATTGGTATCACCGGGGATGTGGAAGCCAGCATCCAGGGGACAGGCCTTAGCCTGGAAAGGTTTCGTACCACGCAAGTACGAGTTGGCCACACGTCTCAGAGTTTACGCAACAACATCAGGCAGTGATAAGCGAAGCATCTCCCTACGCTCACCGAGCCCTCCTCGCCTGTTAAACAGGAGAATTAAGGCGCGATAATGGTCGAGTCATCAACATATGAACATCGCTAATATGTCGGTACCGGAATCCTGCTATGCAATAGCAAAGGTAATAATCCCACATCCGAATAAAACTATCATCAAATCCAAGTTCGCGAATGTCTTCGATATTTTCCCAAAACTTTTCGCGCCAAGCTAACAATGTTTTCGCATAGTCTTCACCAATGTCTTGGAGGTGAAATAATTTCAGATCAGAGCTTTTTCGAGCGGAATCACACAATATAGTGACGGAAGGAATACAGCTTCCGGGAAAAATATATCTTTTGATAAAGTCCACCGAATCTCGTGCCGCCTCATACATATGGTCGACGATTGTAATGGCCTGAATCAATGCAGCGCCAGTGGGTTTCAAACGTTTCTGGCAAACCCGGAAAAATGCATCATAGTACTGATGCCCCACCGCTTCGATCATTTCAATCGAGACAAGTTTATCAAAGGTTCCTTCAAGTTCCCGATAGTCTTTCAATAAGAGAGTTATTCGATCTTCGAGACCTTCCTCCGCAACTCTCTTCTTCGCGTAACTATATTGCTTCTTCGAAATTGTAGTCGTTGTTACATGTACTCCGTAATTTTTGGCCGCATAAATAGCGAAGCCACCCCAGCCTGTTCCTATTTCTAAGACTCTTTCGTCAGGTTGAAGGTCTAACTTACGACAAATTGCATCTAATTTGGCAATAGACGCGTCATGCATCGTCGCATCTGGAGACTCAAAAATCCCGCTAGAATACATCATCGTCTCATCAAGCATCTTCTCAAAAAAGTCGTTACTCAAATCGTAATGTGCAGAAATGTTCGAACGACTCCCATTCAAAGTATTTTTTCGAACCCGATGATAGGCCCGAAACAACGGTTGTGAAGCGCGAGCCAGTCCGCCTTCTAGAGAGCTCATCATTGTATAATTCTCTAAAACGAGTTGGAGGACGCCAAGAAGATCTTCTGTTTCCCACGCACCGTCCATATATGCTTCGGCTGCTCCAACCGTACCGCGAGTCGCCAAGGCCCAGAAAAACGACTCGTCGTGAACCGTCATGTTGACTGCAGCGTGCATTGGACCGTCCCCGAGGATGCGACGACGGTTCTTCCAAGTTATTGCGAGTGATCCGCCTTTTATCTTAGATAAACGAGAATAGATCACACCTATTAGTTTTTCGGTAATCCATCCTCTTCTCGGACCGTTTGTCACTAACATTCTATATTCGTTAAGATTCGCCTGCATGCTGATGCTCCTTGTCAATCTGTGTTTCAGGATGATCAAAAAACTTTGCTTTTTTCATCCATAATACAAAAGCTTGCCAATATATTCCCCAGACGACTTTTAACGTCATTACGGGATATTCAAACAAAATCGTTCTCATTTCACGAGAGGTCATATGACGACGCTGCATGGAGAGGGTTGCGTCGAACTCTACCTCTGAGTTTTTATAATTCTTCATGTGAATTAAAATATTTTTATCAGGACAACTGAACTTCCAGTCATATTGATAATCCATATCTAAAAAGGGTGAGACGTGGAATTGCTTGCTGAAACTAAACTGCAATAATTTACCTTTTCGCTTTGATTCTCGTACGTCATGGACATAGCAAAAGCGTTCATCCCAAGGCGTATTGGTAATTTCAGATACAATAACTTCAAGTTCTTCAGCTTCGTTGAAACAAAAGTAAAAACTCACTGGATTGAAACAGTGACCAAAATATCTAAGATGAGTGAGAATTCGGATAGCACCGTTTGGCACATCTATACCTTTCTCTCTGATCTTGTCGCGAACATCTTCACGCAGGTCAGGCCCTTCCCCGAGATAGTCCGCCCGACGAAACGTCGCGAAATTTAGACGTTCGAGAGACCAAAAAGGACTTTTTGCAAACACTTCCTCAAGTTCACTAAGGTCGAGATAGGCCATAAAAACGGGATATCGAAATGCATGTTTCGGAGCAGCTCGACGATGACGAACCCACCCTGTGTAAATAGAACTATGCAGCGCGCTCTCGCTCACGTTTCTCTTTCTCCGAAATATTTTCTACGACCCTCAAGCCACTTTTCACACCATCTTCGTGAAATCCATAGAACCAATAAGCGCCGCAATAGTGAGTTCGGTTATGCCCACTTATCGTTCCGTGTTGGGCTTGTGCCTCAAGAGTAGAATCTGTGTAAATTGGATGCTCATAATTGAACGTTCTCAAAATGAGATTAGGGTCAATGTGCTCATCCTGGTTGAGTGACACGAAAAAATTTGGTGCATCATCAGGTAAGCCTTGAAGTCGATTCATCCAATAAGTGACAGTGGAGTCGCGAGATAGACCTTTTGGCAAACGGTAGTTCCAACTCGCCCACGCTTTCTTTTTCTTGGGCATCAAACTGGCATCTGTATGTAGAACAACACTGTTCGCTTGATAAGGGATGTTACCCAAGACCTGCTCTTCTTGTGGAGTTGGGTCAGCAAGTAATTTTAGTGCCGTATCGCTGTGACAGGAAAAAATGATTTGGTCATAATGCTCTTCCCCCTCTGCGGTCACCACAGATACCTGGCCGTCCGAACGTGAAACGGACCGAACGGGCTGATTGAGTCTTATATTTTCGCGGAACGGTTCTACGAGTTTTTTGACATACTCGCGACTGCCCCCCGTAATGACGTACCACTGCGGTCGATTGCTGATCTGCGTAAAACCGTGGTTGTGAAAGAATCGAAGCAGGTATTTGAGTGGGAACTCCATCATTTGTGAAGGTGGAGCAGACCACACAGCAGCCGCCATTGGGACGATGTGTTTGTCTACAAACATTTGAGAGTAATTCTCATCACTCAAAAATTGGCCCAGTGACCTTTCATCCCCAAGCTTCAAATGCTTTTCCGCATTTCGATAAAATCGAGTTATATCGTAAAGCATTCGTATATACTTAGGATTCGCTATATTCCGCTTCTGTGCGAATAGAGTTCCGATAGATGTACCACCGTATTCCAAACCACTTTCGTCACACTTCACACTGAAGCTCATGCAGCTTGCTTGATAAGGAACATGCAATTCTCCGAGGAGTTGCAAAAAATTGGGATAGGTCTTGTGGTTGAAGACAATAAAGCCAGTATCAACTGCGTATTCGCGCCGGTTTATTTCGACGTCTACTGTATGGGTGTGCCCGCCAATCCAATCGCTCGCTTCATACAACGTGAGTTCGTGGTCTTTTTGCAACCGATGAGCACAGGTGAGTGCACTGATTCCTGTTCCGACTATCGCTATTCTCATGGCTCGCTACCAACATCCTTCGTAACTGGAAATCCCTACAACGCAGGCAGAATAACTCAGCGTTAACCGAGCGGATGTGATCCAAGTTTAGAAACCTATCGAGGACGTTGTCTAGAAAAATTTCACAGGTTCGAGCAGTTGTTTTCATTGAGAACAAGGCAAAGCCTCAAAGGCGCCGCACCATGACAAAACGGTGACACTGAGACGGACGAAAAGCCAAAACCATGAACTAAGAAAAGCGAATCGCCGCACTTGAGCGGAAGGCATCCAATTATCTCAATGTATCGCGAAACCAATTGAAGCTCGCCATCTTCAAAGACAGGTTGTCGAAATTCTGGGAAATATCTCCCAGCCGTACTGAAAATGAAGCAACACTTGGACAACATCATCGAAAACCTGATCAGTCCTTAGACAAAGGTGTCAAACCATGCGCGTATCAACTGCAAGAAATCCTTCGTTCCCCAATCCTGAGAAACAGCCAGCAGAAATCGGTTGTGCCCAACAATCATCACGGGCAACTGACGTTACGCAGGCAAGCGATCGCTTCGTGCGCCCCTCACAAAAAACGCGAGATGTATCGCAAACGCTTCCGCCCAGGATTGCATTAGCAAAAGCTGAGATCAAAAGAATAGCTTCTCAAAACACAACGAACAAAGAAAACATCAAAGAAGTCCGTGAACAACTGGAGCCTCACATTTCTGTCCTCGCCGACTACTTCAGTAAAAATCGACCAAGCAATGAAGTGGAACTGACACAAGGTACTTGGAAAAATCTTTGGTATGACGACCCAGACATCGACCGCGGGCCAGGATTCTTGAAATTAGACCGAGAACGAATTTGGCAGGTCATCGATAAAAATTTCTATACCAACGTGGCAGAAAGCAAATTCAGTCTGTTCGGTTTGAGACTTGGAACACTTCAAAGCTTCGTCAAAGGCAACTACACGATCGGCGAAGAAGCTGATCCCGTACCAGGCGACGGCAGGCCAAGAAAAAACGTCATCAATCTTGAGTTTGACGACAATCGAGCTCGGCTCGGAAAGCTTCCAGCGAATGCCAATTTACAAGACCTCGTAGATGCCGTGGAATCGAAAGAAACATGGACACTTACAGTTCCGGGGCCCAAAGGGATCAAAGGCGAACTTTGGAATCTATACGTGGATGACAACATCCGCATCTCCGCAGGTATTCAAAAAGGAGAAAGCAAATCTGACGGACTCGACCTTTACATACTCGAGAGAGGCAAACTTTCTTAGTTCTCTGTGTCCCTTTATATGTAACTTCATGATGCTGGCTCTTTTTTGTAAAAAAACCCGCCTCTCAAATGAAATGCTACAAGAAAACGTAGGTTGAACCTCAGCGAAATTCTCGTACCGTTGTTTGATACGAATTATGAGCAAGGTTCGTGTCTAGCATCATTACCGCCACTTTCTTTAGTGGATAATGAGACAAATAGGTGATCTCAGTGATCTTCAAATTCCGCGTGTAACAGAATTGTTCTCAATACCCTGATATTTTTCCCGAATCGCGAAGTAATTTGTCACCTTCTAACGATTAGTAGTAAAAGATGGCCTGGTGCTTAATACGAGAGAACTTATCGCTCTGATCGGCGAGCCCTACAAGCTATCCAGTCAGGTCCCCGATGAACGCGGCAACTGGATTCTTGCGAACCGAATCATCGCAACAAGTGGCCTCGTTATCTCTTGTTTCTACTCGTTATCCTTCTACCTTTTAGACATACTTCCAAGTAGCGGAATCAATTTGTTTTTTGCAGGCGTCTATTCTGCATTTTTGGCTTTCCCGGTTTATCCGCTTTCGAGCATCGCACTCATGCTGAGTGCTCTCACGCAGGCTTCTTTGGGCGCCTTATTTTTTTCTCCATCCAACACAGGAAGCCACTATTTCTTACTCGTCATGCCGGTCCTATCACTCGTTGCCATTCATCATCGACATCGAATATGGTGGTGGGTTATTACCGGCCTTTCCGAAGCGCTTTTAGTTTGGATGTGTCTCAATGAAGACACGTACGAACCTCACTTTACGAAAGGTTTAGATAGCGGCTACAATCCGGGGTGGCGTGCATTGGCGTTACTCATCTCAATTACGTTGATTATCTTTATCATGCGACAGTTTCACTCTTCGCTGTTTATCGTGCAACAGCACCTAAAGGCTTCTTTTGATCGCTCCGAGTCACTTCTTAGAAATCTTCTACCCGCTGCGATCGCGGAGCGTCTCAAGAATAATGAAGATACAATTGCAGACCATTTCGATTCCGCTTCCGTGTTGTTCGCGGATCTTGTGGGGTTCACAAAGCTCACCTCGTTGCAACCGCCCTCAGAAACCGTTTTCATGTTGAATACTATTTTTTCCCGTTTTGATAAGCTGGTCGACCAGGCAGGACTTGAAAAAATCAAAACAATTGGAGATTCGTATATGGTCGCGGGCGGAATACCGAATAAAGACCCAGAACATCTCTCAAAAATACTCCATCTGAGCTTACAACTACGAGAAAGTCTTAATGAATATAACCACGAAAACGGCAGGAATCTCGCATTACGAATCGGCGTAAGCACCGGTCCATTGGTCGCCGGAGTAATTGGAACGAAGAAACTTGTCTACGACATTTGGGGCGATTCCGTAAATATGGCTTCGAGAATGGAGTCGACAGGAATTCCTGGACGAATTCAGGTCACCCAAGAAGTCAGCAACCAATCCTACGAGCGATTCATATTTACTGAACGCGGGCCCATCGAAATCAAAGGAAAGGGCCTGCTCGTCACCTACTTTTTAGACGGGCCAAGAACGAACCCAATAACATAGATTATTCAGCAGCGACCAGCGCCACTCCGAGACACATCTCGTCGGTCGTGCCCTCACCCCACTTGATATCAGTGGGCGTTCGTAACGCTCCGTTAACCATAATCTGATTTGCCGCACTATTATCCCATGTACACGAGATACGAAGATTGTCTTCAGGAGCCAGCCGGACAGGCTTTTCTAGCGTATAAGTGCCCTGCCAATTGAAATCCCAGTCCTGGATCTCTAACAGACATTCATCATTACCCGAGCTTGGTCTTTCTACTTCAAGACGAATTTTTTGCCCCAAGGTATGCATATGTCCGGCGGCATTATAGATAAGCAGAGATTGGTCGCTAGATACCCCAAGCCGATTGCGAAAATTGCCCATAAGCAAACCATCATTGAGGACAGCTGCGCTGTGGCTCACCGCGGACTCGCCCGCTGGAATAGTCATGGGCGGACCACCAATACGACCATTGCTCACCCAACCAACGTCAGTAAAAGGCAAGATCATTGCTTCTCGCTCAACCGTTTCCGCGTAGGACACATTCACGGTAGATTGGTCCGAAACTGTTTCAGCCGAGAGCGTGTTGTAGTGCATTTGAAGGACTACGATGCTTCCGGGAACGACTTTGATACCTAGCCCCTCAGGAAGAGCACCAGAACGCGCGCCTGGAACCCAAGCTCCTAACCAACCCGTGTCCGCTTGCCCTCGTAGCGTAGCCATGCCTTCGACGCTCGCAGCGGTAGGGCCGCCAAAACATGTATATCCAGGTCCTTCTTCTGCTTCATCCATCGCCCGAAACTGCTCGGCTCGACCAGGTGAAACGAGAAAGGCAATGGCATGGTGTACAATGGCTTTTTTATCCGGCGTAACCGAAAACCCGGTGACAAAAACCTCCTTGTCGAGAGGCCATTCGATAATCTGACAGCGATAATCGTCAGGATTTATTTTTGGCGCGAACGGCAACGGTAACGGCAAGCTCAGGTCAGGTTTCCATTCAGTCTCACTCGCTGCCGTCTCAGTCATCTGAGCGGACATCGAAGGAGCTCCCTCTTCTGGTGCATCGAAAAACTCCAGCAACCTAGCTCGTTCGATTTCGGTCAGATCAAAGTTCCCTTGATAGTCTGTGCAACCATCCGCGGGCTGCCATGGCGGCATGTTTCCACTCATAATCGCAGCTTTCGCCGCAACCTTAAATGTGACGACCTCTTCGTAGGTTTTCAGTGAAAATGGACCAATTTCATCCGGCTGATGACACCCGGCACACTTGGCATCGATAATGGCTTTTGCTGTCCCATGATAAGTCACCGGCTCTGTAACTTCGCCCGCGCCGCAACCCATCGTTGCAAAAGCGACGACTGCACCCAAACCAGTCTTTACACCCGTATTCATTCTGCTCTCTCCAAAAGTCCAAAAGTCCAAGATCGCACGCGGCCATCTCATGTGCTCACTTTCGCCAAAATAAGAGTCATCAAGAAAATCTTTAGAGCTTACAGATTGGTTCCGAAGTGGGCATTAATTTATTTATACACACTGTCTACAAAATTACCAGCTCACTTTTTTTCGGAACAAAAACGATGTCCGCAATCCACGAAAAACCTTCGAATACATGTGCTTAGAAGAAATTCGTACGCACACATCAGACTACGTGAGCTAATTGTGCCAACCAACGTAATCAGGATTCGGCGTAACATCGGGTTTCTGCGCTTCTCTGAGAAGCCCCGTCAGAGTGTTGCGAGGCCATGATTTCTGCACGAGGTTAACGAGCCAAGACGGGAGTGAACCTTTGGGATCAGTATGCACTTCAACTTCCATCTTAACCTTCTTTTGGCCCGGCAATGCCTGGAAACGATAATAAGTTCCGAAAGCCTGACCTCGAACACAGCAGTCTTGCTTCGGTTTATCTGGATGTTCGACCGATTCAATCATCGTTGTGAACACCCGACTCTTTCGGTCAGCTTTTGCAATTGCCCGTAAAACATAATCCCGATCTGAAATCGGCCAGGGCAAGCTGAAGCGGATCCAATAGGTAAGGTCAAATGGAGTCGGCATAATGAGATTTTGGCTATCTTTATAAAGTGCGACCCACTCCTTTCGAGACTCAGGCGAAAGGAACACCTTGAGCAGCTTACCCATTGTGATATCGGCAACCATCTCACCACGGAACGCAAATTTGTTGCTACCGGGTACACTCCGACGTTTTGTGACAAAAGTGTCATCAGAAGACACGACTTCCCATTTTGGTAAAGATTTCCGCCTGGGCGCATCACCCGTCTTATCTGCAGTCGCAGGTTGAGTGGTTACTTCAGACGGTTTTTGCAACGCTGATACCGCCGAATCTTCAACCACTGATTTGGCTGAAGCCTTCGCATCCAGAAGCTCCTTTGTCGCTTTTTCAACCGATGCCAGGAGTGATTTTGCATCGCAGCCGCCGCGACTCACAGAACCTCGCTCACTTGCCCCTTCACGAAGATCAAAAAGCAGCATCGTGACCATACATTGCTCGCCCACACGGCTGATCTTCGTGGAGAGACTTTTAGCCGCTGCGATTTCTTTTCCAATTTCTATCTGACAAGCTTGGTCATAACAGGCCGACAGTGATTCGGCTTTTTTGTCTTCGAGCGCTTTTTTGAGCTCAGAACCGGGCGCAACCTTGAACGAACTACTTGCGGACACCAAAGCCGAAGTCAAATCGGTCAGAGAAGCGATATCAGCTGCGGCTAGCCCGGCGGCGTTTTCAATATCGAACACAGCAACGACCGGCGGGGTCGCGAATGCAAGGTGGCTGCTCGTGGCAGCTATAAAACCAACGAACAGTGTCACAAGAATACGCACGCTTTACTTATGTCGGTAAGCACCAAAGATTGCAAACAGGTCCGAGCAAAGTGAGTAATTCTATACGTAGGACATCAGCATACACGGAGTAGAAACCACAAAACGACAAAAAGAAGCTCGATTGTGCAGAATGCGGAGTTGAAGACTCTTTGAGATAGGTCTAGGAAGGCTTATATGATGCCAACCAAAAGAATTTTTTCCATGATTGGCCTTCCGAATTTGAAAACATCAATTGTTTCGCGGGGGGCCGCTAGCATGTTGTTTTGTGGTTTAGCACTGTTTGCCGAGGAAGCGAGCGCGAAGGAAACCGTTGTGGTTTTACCAACTGCTCATTCAAGCAACATACGTGCGAACGAAGCCACAAAGATTTCTAGCTCACTCACTAACGCTCTTAGACAAAAAGGTTTTCAAGTTTGGGGTCGTCAGGAAATCGATGTTCGTATTGGTTTCGACAATATTGCCGCAATGGGTGATTGTTTCGCGGCCGACTGCACCAAATCAGTCGCAGAAGCCCTGGATGCGAAGGCGGTGATCGTCAGCCGAATCAATCGATTAGGAAGTAATTATATTCTTGTTCTTCTCAAAGGCGATCGTTCCGGCAAAATCGAAAAAGTCTCCATAAAAGGAAACAGCGCATCAAACTGCGCGAAGCAAATTTCCGGCCTACTCAATCAACTCTTCGGGGACACGTCTTCTAAAATAGCCCGAAGAAGCGTAGTCCCGCCTCAAAACAAAACACCGTCAATAAATGCTCAGCCCCAATCTGGGACGCCAAAAATAGGCTTGGGATTGCAAGCCGCAAGTCGAGTGCTTCTGGGACGGACACTACAAGGTCTCACAGTGACAAAAGTTGTACCGGGCGGCCTCGCTGCAAAAGCAGGAATTAGCGTCGGTGATTACATCACCAAGCTGAACAATGTGCCTGTTCCAGACGTGGCAACCTTTGGAGCAATTCTAAAGAGTGCAAATGGAACTCTGATAGCGCAAGTCGTCAAAATAAACGCAATGGTCGCAACGCCAGTGACACTCCTAGGTTCGGCACCGATGGCAAAGACTCCTTCGAGCTTCGCGCCATCAGCAGCGCCTGCGCCTGCGCCCGCCACAAAATTACGTCGACCAAAACTCGGACTGGCACTTCGCTTTACGACGAAGAATATCGCTGGATATCGCGCGAGCGGTATGGAAATTAAAAAAGTTATCCCAGGCGGAAAAGGTGCACAAGCTGGTCTTCAAGCCGGTGACTTCATTCGAGAAATTAACGGACAACCCATTCGTTCAGGAAAAGACTTCAAACGACTCTATCAAACCGCAACGAACCAACTGTCTCTGGTCTACATACGCGCAGGACTTTTCGGACCGCAACGAGCAGTGATTCCATTCGAACAAGTCTCTGCTCCATCAGCAGGTGCTGCTGCAAAGTCGGGTCAATGGAGCGGTTCTGGAAACGTACAATTCGGCAACCAAAATACCAATTCAAACTATCAAGCACCTAAGTCGCAAACAACAAATGATTATAGCCTAGGTAAAGGCGGAGTTGGTTTCTCAACCGAAACCATTACGCAAAACACAGAACCAATCGACAGTGCAGCGTTTTTGACTTGGAGTCTCGGCTACAACGGTTCCTTTTCCGATAATTCGACCTCTAATGGTCTTCTTGTTGGTCTCGGATTTCGAAATCTTGATCCTTCTGGTTTCTTTCCTGGTCCCGAAGGTGGTTCTCGCAGTGCGTTAGATACCCGACTCAACGCGAACCTAATGCTCCAAGCGACGAGCATCGACTTTGGCGGTGCCTTTGATCCATTCGGCGATGGTGACAGCAGCAGCAGCTCCATGTCGTTCACAAACGTGAATATTCTCGCTCAGGGCGGGCTGGCCTATACATCGATCAGTTTTGACCCTGTCGACGAAGAAACATTGACTCAAAGCGGCTTCGCTTGGTCCATCGGCCTTGGTCTCGCAGCAACCATCAATGTAAGTAGCGGTAGCGGCAGTGATGATGATGATGATGATGACGGATTTGGTTCGAGTGATAGCTTTTCCACTTCTAGTGACTATGGACCTGACGCAGTCAGTTTTGCACCGGCTCCAATTTTTGGAATCGAGTTTCCCAAGCTGAACCCAGGCACAGCCTCTCTTTCGAGCTTCCAGATTTCAGGTTTTATTCTTCCTATCGGCGGTCTTAATTTGGCGCTGAATATCGGCGGAAGCTTCTAAAGCAAAATAGTCCTCCGGTCGAGTTTCTATTTATTTCGCTATTTCCGCGGCGCTAATAAACACACTGTGAAGTGCCCTGCTGAAAGAGCGTCTGCCCGTTCGTGAGAATCAAAGTCACAATGAATGTCTGATTACAAAACTGCATGGGGTCCGTAACCATGTTGGGACTGCCACTACCTGTGGCCTTGAAGAACGTCTTGGATGACTGACCGGGAGTAGCGAGATAACCTGGCCCAATCGAAAACCTTTGTAAGAATGGCGTTGGAAATCCGCCGGAGGCTTGACCGGTCATAATCAGCGTCACTTGCGTAAACGTGATTAATTCAGGGGTGGTCCCCGAATTATTGAAATCGAGCGAAATCGAAACCGAAATCGGATCCGCCGCCACGATCGGCATAAGATTTAACGTCACTTGAGTCGTACTCGTCGTAGAAAAGCTGACCACCGTTTGGGATTGATTTCCAGCGCCAGAATCAAAGGATGGAAAACTGCCGTCGAACGAAGGGAAGCTCCCGTCGAACGAAGGTAAGCTGCCGTCAAACGAAGGAAAGCTACCGTCACGGCGAGGCAACCCACCATCAAAAGCAATGCTTCCAGAATCGGACAGCACTTCTCCTGCGTCAATCACGCCAACATCGGTAACAATAGACCCTGCGTCGATGGCCGGGAGGTCCGCATCCCGCAGCGTGGTCCCTGAGTCGATAGATTCACTTCCACTGTCGACGATAGACGTGGCGTCGACAACAGCAGACGAACCAGAGTCGGTGATGGCAGCGCCCGAATCATCCTGCGAGGCCGCGTCTGAGGAAGCCGAAACATTCATTCCAGAGTCAGCCGCTGGATTGGGTTCGTCTTCGCTGCAACCGAATAAGAAAATTGCGCTGATGAGAGCCGCCTGAGGAGCATAATAGCGTAGCATATCTGACCCATACCACGTTTTGGCTATAGACCGTCTTTAGAATTGGAAGGTTAAGCCTGCGTGTGCGCCGCCGTCTCGAGTAGGACCAAAATCAAATCCCATTTTCGGCTCGATGGCTTTCGCTGATTTCGCGCCTTTATCCTCTGGTGCGAACACAATCGCCTCAATGACATTAAGAACCATCGCCCCGTAAAAAGCCGCCCCCAGGGTGTTGGTTAATAATTTCTTGCTTTGGCAGTCGCTGAGAGACCCTAGCTGACAGGGAATTGCTTCTCCCGCATTCGTAGTACCGTCATTAGATTTATGGGCCGAGGCGAGCTCATCGTAGAAGTAAAGAGACCCTGCGGCTAAACCGGCCTGAATCACTAAATAAATCGTACCTGCCACATATCTTCCGTCTGAAAATTGGCCGATACCGAAAGGAAGCAGGCGAAGCGGATTGAACGGCGTCGACACCGCTTTAGGAGAAGGCGCTGTGGCAGCAATTTCTTTCTCTTTTTTCGTCCGATACTTTTCAGCCATCGCAATCAGGCTAGGATCATATTCGGGGCCAAATTTGAAAGTAACGTCGCTTTCAATGATGACATTCACGACCCTGTTGGCGGATTTCATATCGCCCATCGCTAAGTACGCGGCTGCGAGAAGCGCTTGCGCTTTTTGAACCTTCTCCTTTCCCTCGATCAGAGGCGCCGGAAACAGTATCTCGGCCAAAATTACTTGCGCCTGTTTATACTCACCGTCTTCAAAAAGTGAAACTGCTTGGTCATACTTCTGTTCAGGCGTAACCTCAGCGGTGGCAGACGCTTTAGCCTCCATTTCTTGAGCCCTCGCAGTCAATGGTACCGCTAAAGTCAAAATCGCGAGGAGAGCAGTACTTAACCGAACCATCATTGGAAGGCAGTCTAGTCAGCAATGAGAATGATCGCAATCCCGCGAGCTAAACAATGTTGTGTGACGAATGACACATTGTGAGTCTCAGCCGACAAATTTTGGAAACCACAAAAATATCATGCTGCGTTCATACCTGGTTTGAATATCGCGCGATTGAACACCACAGAGATTCTCGTCTCCGGATGAGCGGAATTGTTGTCAGCCCGAGTGCTTTTTGAAAGTGATAGTGGTTACGAATGAACTCTGCTTGATCTGACTTCTTTGCTCGTAAGAATTCCGGAGGGCAAAAGCAAAAGGGAGCTACCGTTTGGGAGTTTGTGATGTATCTCACCTCTTTCGCCCTCTGAGTTGGCACCGAACGACCTGATAGAACCATGGCTTTCAGGCAAAAAAAAAAGAGCGGCCAAAACGACTTCGCATAAACCCCTATTTCGACTCATTTCTTCTCATAAAAGATTCCAAAAGTGCAAAATATGCGTCGTTTTCAGGAATAAACTGGTCACAATTCCATCGAATTGCCGACAACGCCGACACTGTGAAAGAGAGAAAACTAACCCCGTCACGAACCCAAAAACGTGCCACCTTTGCAAACCGATTGATTCTTTCAGGCGTTCTCGCCCTGGCCTTCGGCTGCGATGAAGATGTTGCGATTCAACCCGATTGCGAAACGGACCCAGATTGCCGAATGGCATCAACGCTTGACGCTGGTGCTACCGGAACTGGAAGCCCGGATACCGGAACGACCCCAACCGTACCTCCTGCAGATTCTGGAGTAGCGGCCCCTGATGCCCAAGTCGTTACCGACGCAGGAAATGCAGATTCCGGAGTGATTGCAGACGCCGGCGTGATGATGCCGGTCGACGCAGGCTTTCCTCCGCCCGAGTTTATTGACCTGACCGGTCACTACGACACGCATTACCTACTCGACCTTTCTGCCTACCTTTGGAACCTGGGCGACCTCGCGGGTCCGCTCGATATTATCGACCAGGTTTTGGCTGGAAACATCATGACTGGAATAACAAGCTTAGATAATGCAATTCAGTCAGCGATTAGCCAGTTCATTCCTCCTTGGTTGGTCAACGTCGTTACAGTACTTAATAATGCCGCGAACCTGTTCGACGAAGTCGAGACAGACGGGCACATGGTGATCAAACAGAATACTGTGAGCAGCACCACGACATTCTCGACGCTAACGTCTACCGAATCTTGGAACCAACTCACGGTTAGAATCATTGAAGGATGCCCGATGGGACGTAACGACCCGAATTATCCAGCGTGCGCGCGTCAACCAATCCCGATTTCGTCGCAAAACATGATCGGCCCCGTTGAAGTCGGTATTCGCATCCAGCCATTCACTGGAACCGCAACCACGACCTACCCCGTCGCTCCATTCGAGTTCCCATCCCGTGAGATCGAAATTGAGCTGACAAAACTGTTACGCATCGCAATTGATGTCGCGATTCGTATAGAGACGAACAATCAAGTGATGGGACTTCAAGATGCGCTTGACCGAGCGATCGATTGCGCCGGCTTAGAAGCCGAGGCCCTTCGACTCGCCAACAACGTGTCTATGACTCTCGCGCCATCAATCGCCGCAGTCGTTCGTCAAGCCTGCGAAGACGTCAAACAAGACACAATGGACGCTGTGCTCGGAACCGTCGAAGCTGTCGGCGTAGACTGGGAAGTCCTCGTATTCGAACAACTGGGCGAAGGCGTAGACAACAACGCAAATGGCAGTGCAGATACCATTCAAGTTTTGACCACTCCAGAGACGATTTCTGGCCGATTCCGAGCAGTTGTTAGCGACCCTGTAGGCGGTAGCTGGGAAGGAACCAATCGCAACCCATAGCCTGCCTGGAGTGCATCTATAGCCCATTGCGCTGGAAGAGAATAAATACTCACTCATTCTCCTGAGGAAAACCATTTTCAGAAGTAAATTTGTCGAGTATTCTCCAGCGCGTGGGCTTTCACTTCTTCTTTTCAGAATCGCGACCGATTCTTCTCACCACAATACTTGCCCTATCGTCAGGCTGCTTCGTTTTTGACGAGTACATCGAACCCGGTCCCTGCTCCTGGCCAGACCCTTCACGCAACGCAAAATCCTGCAACAACCCCATCGCAATCGCAGCAGGAGGGAACCATAGCTGTCTCATCCGCGCAAACAATACCGCTTGGTGCTGGGGCGCTAATAACCGAGGGCAACTTGGGGTCTTTCTTCGTAATGGGCGACAGGTTGTCGCCAGCCACATTCCCCTTGAGGTCCCTTTTCCAGAGGATGCAGCTGTGACGGCCATCGCTACCGGTGAAGATCACACTTGCGCTGTAAATAACGGCAAATTGTATTGCTGGGGGAGTAATACTTACGGCCAATGTGGTCTGTCTCTCAATGACACGACGGAAGGTGATATACTCCAACCTCTAGAGGTTCCCGGAAGCAATTCAAACACCTGGAGGGCGGTGACTGCTGGAGACCGACACACTTGCGCCGTTGATACAGAAAACAACGTCTATTGCTGGGGAGATAATCGGCTTCGACAAGTCGACTCCACCAGTGGCAAAGATTTCATCATTACGCCGACGCAAATTGCGCTCCGCGATAATATCCAGTCCATTCACGCCGGCGCAGACTTTACCTGCGCAGAAGACTCCTACGATGTCATTTGCTGGGGCAACGCGAGGTTTGGAAAAACGGGTCGAGAATACGACGACGTGACCCAGACTTTCGCAGGTCAAGATCCGTATCGTGTAACCACCGACTACGGCAAAAAAATAGAATCTCTATCGACCGGCAGCAATCACGCATGTGTCGTGTATGTTTCCGGCCAAGTGTATTGCTGGGGGTCCGCAGATAACGGTCGCCTCGGCGTAAAAACTCAAACCAGCACGGTCCACATTCCTGGATTGGTTCCCGTAAGAGCGACTAACGTTAACAATGGACGTGTGCATACCTGTGTTCTGGATAATCAAGGACGAGTCCAATGCTGGGGCGGAAACCGAAATTATCAATTGGGTGACGGGACCGAAGTGGATCGTTTTCTACCTCAACCTATCGCCGGAGCGTTCGACAAAGTCATCCAGATCGCTGTCGGTCACGAGCACGCTTGCTCGCTGGAAGAAAACGGACGCGTCCAATGCTGGGGTCTGAATGAATGGGGACAAAGCGGACAGGCTTGGATTGAAGGGAGCAGCGAAAGCAATAGAGCCGTAAAACAGCCGTCCCCCATAACTTTACCAGACCCAAAAAACAAAGAGGACAACGGACTCGACGGCGGGGTCCGAGTATATCCGGATGCTGAGGCGAATCCAGATGGGACAGTCCTCATTCCCGATAGTCGTGATGCAGGCCTCGCCAGTGAAGATGCTGGTGCGATGACCAATCCAGACGCAGGCTCCGTGCCAAGGGACGCCGGAATGGGCGACATGGACGCGAGTATGACCGCTGATGGCGGGAGCGGACCCAATGTTCTTCCGACCCCCCAAGGCTCGATGCTGCTCGCGACTGGTCGGTCACACGCCTGTATCGTTCGCGATAACAACACGACCCCAAAACCTAACGACCAGCAGGTTTTTTGCTGGGGAGAAATGTTCGACCGCAGTGAACAGAATCTATACTTGAGCGCACAAACCATTACAGAGGTAAACATTGGCCATACCACCCTCTCCGGGAAGATCATCGATATCCAAGCTGGAAATGGCTTTACATGTATACAGACCGAAGGCGCTCAAGGAGCTTTGGCGATGGATGAAAACGGTCCCTCCATATATTGCTGGGGTAAAAATGACGTGAACTATATGCGCCCCCTACGAGAGGTCGACTGGCATGCCGAAATCAAAAACGAAACAAATCAAGCACCCGCGTATGACATTTATGATCTTAAAGTTGACAGCCAAGGGGCAACGTATGTCACGGGGCGATTTTCCGGCGCATTAAATTTGGGAACCAACTGCGGCACTTTAGACTCAGACGGACCCAATCAATCGGACGGTTTTCTTATCAAGTACGCGAGTACGCTGGGCCAATGCGAATGGGCCATTCAGTTTCAAACCATTGACTCTTTAAATAGCCCCTTTGTTCTGGACCCGGAGCGGATCTTAGCGCTGACGCTCGACGACCAAGACAATGTCTACGTGGGTGGCTCGATTCCATCTTTGGCGGCGAAAAATAGCGGTTCACCGAATGGGATTTCATTTTTAGGCGCACCCGGACAAGCGGCCTGCCCTGGTGCACCATTTACCGCGAGAGATGAAGGCAACGCGTTCTTGGTCAAATACTCAAGCCAAGGCGATTGTCTCTGGGCCGGCTTTTTCAGAGGTAAAGATACTGTAGAGCCTGAAGAATTTTCCTCAGTCACTGATTTGGCCTTCGATGCGGCAAATAACCGTTTATGGGTGATGGGCTATTTTAATGACTCGATTCGATTCGACGATACCCATTCTTCAACCGTCACGATGATCTCACCCCATGAGAAAACGAACAACGCGTTCTCACACGCGTTTTTGGCAGCCTTGAGCACCACCAGTACCTCACCACAATACGTCTGGTCTACGGTCGTTGCAGAATCTTCAACCTTTAGAAATGAAACAGGAGCCACCTTACCTTATCTACGAGACAATGGTTTGGCGGTCGACGAAAGCGGCAATGTATGGGTTGGAGGCCGTTACACGACCGAAGATCTCGCTGGTGTTAACACCATCAATGCACAAAGAAATGCCGCCGGCGGTATCAGCGCCAATGAAGTCGGATTGTACGTCCTTCGTTTTACCGAAAATACGATGATGCCGAACACCTTTGATCCCGATGCTGTTTTTTATCGACCGTTTTCAATTTCAACCCAGATGGGAGGTCAGCCGATTATCAACGATCATGCAGACCGAGGCGGTATTTCCGCCATTGATGTTGATCACGATGGCAAGGCCTATGCTGTTGGCTATGTTCGAAATCAAATTGAATTTAGCCCCGGAAATCCTATTCAGCCTGCGAACGAAAATACATCTATAGGCTTCGTATTAAGATTAAACGCTGACAATCCAAATACACCCTCACCGGGAATTTTAGATTGGTACAAAGCAACCACGAACTCCGTCAACGCGGACTTTAACCACTCCGTCAATGACGTGGTGGTTGATGATGAACACGAGCGCTTGTTCGTCGTTGGCGAGTATAACTTCGATCAACCGTTTTTGGGTTCAGGTGGGCAATCCCACATGAATGGCTTCTATGCTTCGCTCGCCCTCAACAACAAGAACCTTCTCGAATTCCAAAAAGTTTCGGGCAGTAGTGACGAGCTTTTGAGCAGTGTTGACCTCAGTGAGTTCAAAACGACGGTCAAAAACTCAAGAAATCATCGAAATATTGTCGTTGGAGGAACCTTCGATATAGGCCCCTCGGTGACCTCAACCCACACGATTCAGTTCTACAACGAAAAAGGTTCACCTTACGAATTTAGTGCCACCAACTCGGGCGTAATCATGCACATCCAGCAGCCCACCCGCGGAGATAAGAAACCGGTCAAAATGAACCTCACATCCGCGGAGAGAACCGCGCTTTACTCCATGCACGTGGGTGATAGGCATGTATGTATTCGGATTGAACCCGCTGGGGGAGATAACAGACCTGTTTGGTGCTGGGGGTACACGGGAGACGGTCAGATCACCTGGAACCAAGATGCGTGCACAAATAAAAGTTTTGGTTGCGCCTATCTTACTGCGGCTGCGCCCCTAGATTTTCAATACGACACGTACTTCAACGAAATTAGTCAGGTAAGCACTGGCTTTGCTCACACTTGTGTGCTCGGAACCACCATGTCAGGCACCCAAGAAATCCGCTGCCTCGGCACGAATAGTCCTGAAGCACCGAGTTGCGGTTATGACCCCACGGGAGCGATGATTATGGAACCTGAGTTCGCAACAGGAGCGCTAAAAGTCAGCGGCCTGCAAGACCGTAACCTCATGCTTCCGTCGCAAGCCGAGCAGCATACTTGTGTCATTAATGGTAATAACACCACCAGTTGCTGGGGCTACTATATGTCCGGCGCAATCTACTCCAATGAGTCCATGTGGCCACCAAGCGGATTGATAGGTAACAACCAACCTCGTTTTGGGCTTTCTCAGACGAGCGGCTTGAACAACCCGTACGCAAAACAAGTGACTACGGGTGCAGATCATACCTGTGTTTTGAGCGCCGATAATACCGTGTATTGTTGGGGAGCAAACGGCGCAGGACAGTTAGGCCAAGGATCGATGGTTGGCGGCTATTTACCCATTGGCCAAGTGATCAAGGGACAAACATCGCAACCACTGGATAATGTTCGCAGCGTAAAAGCGGGTGGTCGTTTTAGCTGCGCGATTCGAGCAAACCAAACCCAAGAACAAGTCTATTGCTGGGGAAGTAATCTGAACGGCCAAATCGGTTATATACCCTTCGCAAGTGATGAATATGCAGCCAGAGAAGTGATGCTTCCTTAGTGAGCCTCGGGCGATTCGCCTTCAAGAAAAGACGTCAGGTTTTCAAGAAACAATCCAGGCTGCTCCAACAGGAACCAGTGTCCTCCAGATATACCCACCGCTTTGTTCTCAGGATGGGCCGCTTGGACGGCTTGTCGCCATTCCAGAGAATGAAACTGACCGAGTCGAAACATATCCTTGCCGTAAAGAAATAAGAAAGGAGCTTCGGGGTCTGGATTCCAAGAAGCAATGCGGTTGCGGTAATAATAGATCCAAGGTCCAAAAGTGCCTGCTTCTTTCCATGCTTGCCAGTACAACCAAGCGTGTCTGGCAAAAACGCGAGATTGATTTGCATAGCGCGGCTGCCGCATCACAAAACGACTTATGAAACGCACCCAAAAGTCCCCAAGACCACGGCCAAAAAAGTATCCCAGTATCAAGGCCCCTTGATAAGTCAGAACCATCATCGCGCGCAAAAGACTTTTTTGGGCAAGACCAATATCCAAGCACACCACTTTGGAGAAATCCTTCGGGTACTTTTGCAAATAGAGATAGGCGATAATCGCGCCCCAATCGTGGGCAATCAGAACCGGATTTTCAATTTGGCTCGCTGAAATCGTTTCACGAAGTCGTTCGCACATTTTATCGAAACTTTGCGGCGCAAACTTTGATACAGAAGGCGAGGTTTCATAGCCAGGAAGCGCCACGTTCACGCAGCGATAACCAAGCGTGGTCATTTCAGCAATGCAGTTCTCCCACATAGCGGTACCATCCGGAAAGCCGTGAAGAAATACCAGTGTGTACGGTTGTCGGTGCGTCGCCGATTCTGACGGCGCGGACAATTCATAGGAAAGCGGCTTTACGGAGGACAACGCAGCTCTAAGAGAAGTCGTTTTTCTTCAAAAACTCAAGCTGTTTGGGTGATTTACTTTTGACCCACTTTTTCTTGTCGCCGAAGCCATATTCATTATCTCGAGCAAGCGCCAAACGAAGCATTCCCAAGGGCCGTCGAACAAGTTCATAGACAAAGAGCGGAAAAATATTTTTGCGAAAGTAATAGAACATCGATTCCGCAAAAATATAATGCATGCTCAAGCTCACCGAATCTGTATCTGTATAATGAAACCAATAGGCAGGAAGATACAAAACATCACCTGGACGCATCGTGATGCACATTTCTTGGTCGGGTCGTTTCTCCGCTAGAAAATCATAGGGATAAAGGTCTTTATGTTCGATATCTTTCAGCTGACGAAAATCGAGATGCCAGGTTTTCTCGCCCTCAAGCTGTATAACAAAAGTCGAGTTAATGTGGGCGTGGTTGCTCATCTTGCAGCCCGGCGTGCTTAGGAAAACGGCCCATTTCTTTCCAGCGAAGGTGTGTAAGATCATGTCCATGACACTGCGCTTGTAGCGTCTAATTTTCTGGAAGAATTCAATGCTAAAGAATCGTTCCAGGCGGCGACCCAGCTGAACATCGGCGCGCAAACGAAACTTCTCGCCTTTCTTAATACGCTCAAGCATTTCACCGAGATTAATGCGGTTCGACTCATAGTCGGGACTAAAGCAGCTCACGGTCAAATCCCCGTAATCTGCGTTTAGCTGTCGACAACTGACAGCATGAGGGTTCAATTCAGCGCCGTGAATCACAAAAGGAATTTTCGCTTCAAAACAGGACTGAATGCCCGCTTCGTCGTTGGCTGACACGTAAGGAATTTGAGTCAGACTTGTAGGTGTTATGGCCCGTCTTGCCGCGCTTACCATTGGTGTTCTCCCCGCCCTAGCGATTTTTTCCCATGAAACACTCAATGAGAAATGCGCCTTTGAACACTGCGTTATCGTCTATCTGCCGAAAACGTCTCGCCTTATTTACGCTTCGAATGAAAAATCTGGCCCCAAAAAGCACTGAAACCGGAGTCGAATGTGTCGGAGGTCACACTAGGAGGATAAATCGGTGAGATTTAACGGATTTGACTAGCGGCCGCTTGCTTGGAGGAGCAACGGCTGCTCTTCTGAATCAATTCGGCCTCGTCCGAGGTTGTCATCCACCCAGGTTTGAATCGTCGCTTTCGCTTTGTCTATTCGAATCAGGTTTTTGCGATAGCGATCGAGTTGCTTTGAATATTGCGGATGACTCGCACCCAGCTCTTCAATCGCTCGGCGAACAACTTGCTCCGCGAATACTTTTCGGGATTCCGTAACCTGAAGAAACAAGTTGCACAACTTGGCCTTGTTGACCTTCCTTTGCGAATCCGTGGTTGAGACATCTCTAATAAGAATGCCTCCGCCTTTCACAAAGGCATAAAAAGGGCCTAGCGCTGGGATGAATTGAATCCCGGTTTCTACGGCGACGACAGCGACATTGCCGCCCTTATTCTTTTTGCCGTGGCCGTGCATTCCCTCGTAGGCTTGATAGAGTGCGTTCGCAACTGTTCCCCCACAAACGGTAAACAAATCCGTGACCATCGCTGCACCTTCTCGGGTCAACGCAAACAGGTCCTTGAGAATGACTTCTCCATGTTTCGTTTGAATGACTTTCTCAAGTGCTGCGGATTCTCTTCCGTGATGGCGGACCAAATGAACCAAGCGCTTCACCTCTTCATAATTAGGCGCCGTCCCGTGAAATACATAATCGTAAGTCAGACCTTCAACAGTTTCAGCATTCGTGACAATACAAAGCGGGTGAGCTGCTCGCCCGTCGACCAAAGGCTGCTGACAGATTTCGCACATTGGTGTCTGTCCTCGAATTGCCGCTAATAGAGGAGTGGCTTCGTCCTCATCATATTCTTCACCGACGTCCAAATCGTCTTGGGTCAGCGGAATCAATGCTGCATTACAATTCGGGCAGGATTGTCCGGGAGACAATATCCATTGATGAAAGCAGACTTCACATTTGGCTACCGGCACGTGTTCCAAGCTAACTCAATCGTTCAGCGTCGTCAGGAAAATAACCTTATTCGACGCAGATTTACGGAAACACTTCGATAAATTTAGTTTTTAGAAGGGTTTGCAGAGGTTTTTCACGGGTAGAACAGCAGACATACTCAAGGCGTGTTTGAAATCATGGCGTATGATGAGTGGCGAGAATGGACCCGTACTCGAATGCTTCGCGAAGAAAAACTCAAAGCTGTAGACCGTGAAATTCAAACCTATCATCAACTCAAAACCAGGCCTGCTCTCGAAGATCTCTCGGCAACCTGGGAAGAATACAAAAAAAAGAAATCCCGCGCGGACGAACCAGACCGCTGGAAATCGAGTCGTCGCAACCGCTACGGCACCCTAGAAAAGCTCGACAAGCAAATCGCACGTGCCCTCGTGAATCCTCTCAGCAAAGAAGAAATCGCCTGGGCGGAAATTGCCAAAGCCAACGAAAACATGGTCGACATTATTTTTCGACAGGGTTGGTCGGGTGGATGTCGGCTGGCTCTGCGACCTTTATTGATCGAATCAATGATCAAGCGTTTTCATAAAGATGTTAAGAAGCACCAAGACAACGCGCGCCGGGCGACTGTCGCCGGACAGGTTCGACTCATGGCCCCTCATGCTTCGAGTATTCACAGCGGTCTAAAGGGCACGCTTACGATTGGAGATACAATTTTGTCGTTCGGCCAAGCCGGAGCGCAAGAAGTCAAGGACCCAGGCGTGTTACAGACGGTTGCGTCGGTGGTGGCCGATGCCTTTGGTGAAGCACTTCAATTTGGCCTGCGCTTAATTCCTGAGGTTATCAAAGATTTTGTCGCAAAGTTCACTGCGGAAGTCGTCCCTTGGATAGGGGTTGGAACCTCAGGCCTCAATGCCATCCTCAGCGGCGCGCAGCTAGCCTATAGCTTTAATCGGGACCGCAAATTAATCTGGAATCGTCCGGGCAATGTCATGCTGCCCGGCGCACCCCAAGCTGCAATACTCGCCATCTTGGAACTCATGCAGCGCGAAAAAGAAGTGTACGCCTTTGATTTCAGCCGGCATACCGCAACTTGCGGAGGAAAAATGGCAGCGATCGCGGTGGACGGCGGCACGGCCATTGGTCCAATCGCTGGCGCAGCCAATGCAGTCGCGGGCATGATCATGACCCTCTATCGTTTGGGTCGCGACCTCATCGAAGTCTTTCAGGCCAATCGACGCTTGTCTCAAGCGGAACCTATCACGAGAGAAATTTTCATGGTGAACCCACTGATGGCCGCGTATTTTATTCTCGAAGCACCCACCAGTGCCTTGATACCGTTTTTCGGCGATGTTGCCCGCTCAGAAAAGGCCCGAAAGCGCATCGAACCACTCATGCAGATGTCATCTGATTTTCTCTCCTCTTCGCGTTACGAACTGGTCAATGCCGACGGAAGTCCCACCGTAGCCCATAAATCACATGTTATTTGGACGACCGCCAAACGAAAGAATCTTCAGAGTAAAGTCGCGTTCGGTAAGCTTACTCAATTGTCCCGCATGTTGAACAGGAACAAGAGCAACGTGGTGCACGTGGATGATAATAGCGCCATCGAAGCCTATGCCACCGCTTGGAATGTCGATGTGACCACCGCACTGGCGGCCAAAGAACGCGCTCGAACCCATATTGGATCCCATATAGAAGCCTTTGAAACCCACGAAACCATCAATCCACTGGTCGCGCACGAAGCTGAAATCCGCGCAGCAGAAACAGACTGTAAAGCCCCTCGGCCCCAAAGGAATAAAGACGATATTCCCATGACCGACAATCCGATGCGGCGCACGCTAAAAACCACCCGCGTCTAATCAAACATTGAAACGCGCAGGTTCAAAGACCAGCGCTGACCTATTTGCCACCGGTGGGCGTACCCACGGGCTCACCGCAGTATGCGCCCGGCGGATTCTTCCATTCACAGTCGGGATTATTCTCCGAGCCATTGCGCCAGCAATCTACCAGCGCGTTATAGGCTTCAACTTGCGTGCCCGGCGCCGATGGCGGCATCAGGTCATTGATTTCAAGAACCCCCACCAAATTAAAAATATCGACAGTACCCATGCCGACACGGTGACAGCCGGTGCAAGCGTTGCCTTCAATATGGGGCGTGCGCAAGTCCCAATCCGCGCCGCCGACCACCCAGTACGGAGAATTCGCGGTCGCAATTTCAGGAAGCACCGATTCGGTCGGCTTACCGGGCATTCGTGCGCCATCAATCCAAGGATTGTGAAGAAACGGATCATTGTGATGACAGTTTGAACAAGGGCCCGGCGGCGGAATCCAGGCGCGGTCAAAGTCTGGCTCACCCGGTGCAGGCAGACTTCCTGCAAGGACACCATTTTGGTCCATCGCCACCCATTCTCCTTGGGCCGAGCTGCCGATGGCATCGGGGGATTCAAAGAAGCAGGTGGCGCCGGTTTGGAGGTCGTGTCCGATCATCTGCACTGAACCTAAAGTGCGATTGGGATCTGCACCGGTCGCACGGCAAAAAGTAACCCAAACCACTTCGGGTCTCTCTTCGCCCGTTTCGGTCTGACCGGTTTGTCGTCGAATCGTACTTCCCGGAGAACACTCCCCCTTGAAGCCGGTATGATCACAAACATTATCCGCGGGGGACTCAAAGACCTCTACGCCATTCACCGTAATCGGAATGCGAACCCCCGCTGCGCAGTCCGCTTGGGGCATGGGTCCCAAAAGCAAGCCACACAACTATGCATACTCACTCGCGGTCGAGGGCATCGGACGCGCTTGGTCTCTGGGTATGCAGCGCCAGCCCGTCGGTCCGTATCCAGCGCCCGGAGCGGCGGCAATGGTGATCGCATTTGAATCCGTGGTTTGCGGCGCGTCACTGCAAGCCAGCAGCCCACAAACAACCCATCGCAGACTATAGGATACAGACATCTTTCTCATTGTACTGCTCTAGCTATTTGTATCATTTGCGCCGGAGAAAAAGCGGAGATATTTTCGACTTTGGCGGGTCCTGTTCACGCGTCCTTCTTCAGCGTCTCAAAGCTTTGAGATAGAGGTCTAATTTTACTCAACTTTTCCGCGCGCTTTCCGGAAACGTTTGCTCTCACCTGACATTTACACGGATTCGTTTTTTGGTCTAAAATCCCATGCATGAGTTGGAAAGGAAGCAAGATGGGACGCCAAATGCTCGGGATCAGTGAGACCGAGTGGCAGCTTGAGCAAGTCAATAAAAACCTCGAAAAGCTTCACAAGCAACGCGCCGATTTTGCGGCGGGTGCTGCGGACCGTAGACGGCAACGCGAAGACGCAGAATTCGAACGAGAAATGCGTCGGATCGAAATTGCGGCACAGGAAGCAGCCCAACGAGCAAAAGACCAACGCGTGATCCAAGAGGCAGAACGTTTGGTTCGATTAGCATCTGAAGATCTTTTTGTCGTCCAGCTCCCCGAGCTAAAGACCTGCCCCAGTTGTGCCGAAGACATCAAATTTGTGGCCAAAAAGTGTCGCTACTGTGGAGAAGAGTTTCCTAAGGTCGACGAAGAGGTCAAAGCATTCGAAGCGGAAGCGCAAAAAAATGCCGAACAGGACCGAACGACTCGAAACAAGGCCTTTCTCGATGAGTGCGATTCCTTTCTCGCCCTCGCCGCTCGACAGAAATCCGTGCAAGACCTGCTCACAAGTCAGCAGTTTTTCTACAACGCTCTTGAGCCCTGGAGAGACCCGGAAGTTCGTCAAGCGGCCATGGCTCAAGCGATTGAAGGCGGTGTCCAGGAGCGTGATGTCGCGCGAGTGGGCCAATCGATGCAGGCCGCCATGGACAAGTTCGCTTGGTTATTTGGTGTCGCGACGGTTCGCGTCAGATTTCGCGCGCGCTTTTCTGTGACTGATAATAGACTGGGTCTCGTAAAAATTGAAGAAAAATATTATCAAAAACAAAAAGAAGAATTTATTAAATTTCGAGAAGGCAAGGAATGGGTAGATAAGGTATTCGAAAAATCGAAATCAAATCTCGCGCGAATTACTCTTGAGTGTTGTGAATATTCACCGGTCTTGTCGAGTGACCATCTTCTGAATGTTTGGCCTGTGAGTGAAAGAGACAGTCGATTTCGGTCAAAAAACTGGCCGCGAACAGGCAGGCAGAGACTCGACGACAAAGAGCTAAAGCAATGGGCTGAAAATGCAAGAGAAGAGGACGCAAAGTCACGAGGCTTCTTCGAGTCTCATCTGCTCGAAGGGGGAGCGGCCGATTTCTATGAAGAAATGATGTTCACCGTGGTGCCGGGAGAAAATATTGCATTCGAACTCAAAACTCAATTCAACGCAAAATCTCGTGACTTCTATCATGCGGGTCAGGGCGTTGACAGTCATACAAAAATAACCCCAGAATATTATGAGGACATCCTCCATACACAAAAACAATCGCTCACGCTGAAGCCTCATGATGTGCTTACCCTAGAGATCAATTATGTTCCGAGTTTTGCTCAATTCGAGACAGTTCGCCAGGGCGTGGACAAGGGGTGGACAGGGGTCTTTCAAGCAGGAATCACTAAAAACAAATTTCACGAAATGAAGACCCACCGCCGTGAGGTCGAGCATTTTTATGTTGAAAGCGCCCACCTACAATCAGGAAACTCAGCGACGACCCTGGGCTTATGGAAAGACCAATTTGCTGACAAGTTTTTTAATGAGGCCAATACCCATCAGCAAAACGGAGATTTTGCCAAGCGAGACGAAGCCCTCAAATACCTCGAGGTCGTCGACATGATGATGAGCGAAGCTGAATCTATCGATGAGGTCGAACGTGTCCCATTCGACATGGGCGATTTGGCCAACAAGCAGGTAGCGGCTGAACCTGAAGCCGCGCCTGAACCTGAAGCCGCGCCTGAACCTGAAGCCGCGCTCGAACCAGAAAAAAGCAACGTGAGCCCAAGCGAAGAGGCCGGAAGCCAAGAGTCCCCACCGCCAAAGCAAGCGCAAGCAACAGAAGCAGAAGAAGCTACACCAAAGGCACAAGACCCGGCCCCCAAAGAGGATACGGTGAAATCCGAAGGCGGTCAGCCAGATGTCGGTCAAGCAGTGAACTCTTTAATGTCAGGCTTCAGTTCGATGATGAATCAAGCACTCGACCCTATTGCCTCGCACCAGGCCAAACAAAAGGACGGCAACGGTACCGAGGGAGATAGGGACCAGGCTTCCGCGGAAGACCCAATGCAGGCCATGCAAGATGCGCAAAAAGCCGCGCAAGAAAAAATGGACGAAGCCGCTAAACTTGCGCAGGAGAAAATGGACGAAGCCGCCAAACTTGCGCAGGAGAAAATGGACGAAGCCGCTAAACTTGCGCAGGAGAAATTGGGCGAAGCCTCCAAGGTCGCCGGCGAAGCGATGAAGGACATGTCCAAAATGGCGGGCAAATTCTTCGGTGGATTTGGGAAAAAGAAGAAGTAATCTCAGACACTTTCGCGCTTTTTTGAGCAAGCGAGTGCGGTTTCCGAGCCTTAAAACGAAACATTCCTCGGCTTGAAGTGAACTTTAGGTCTTGCTTTACTCCGCATGACGCTGATTCATAGCGATCCAAAAAGGGGTAATTGTATGTCTTTTATTGAAATGTATTATGCGCGCTTCAAATCCGCGAAGCGAAAAAGTGACCAGAAAGCCTGGGAAGCTGTTGATGCGGCCATAGAGAAAGGCATTCTAAACATGCGACTCGGCGGACCGAAGAATCGCCAACAACTGTTTCAGGAATGGTCGGATCGCATGGCCAAAGAGGGTTCTAGTCAAACCAAGTCATCCTTTACTTCGCAGGTGACTGGTTCCAGCTCTAGCGGCTCCTCATTTATGCAAAACGTTGTCCAAGGTGCGAGTGCCGCAAGCAAAGCGCAAGATGCTCGAGATAGCGTCATTGACATTATCTCTCAAGCGGGCGTCGACCCTTCATGGTTTCTTTTCAATCCTAATCACGACTCCGACGCCGTACTGCTAATGCACGAACTATACAAGAAAGGCGTGGAGAACCAGAACGAATTCAACCAAGGTATTCAAGAGCTAAACGCAACGGAAAAAGCAGCGACTGAGGAAGCGACCTCGAAAGCGCTATCGACGATAAAGGCGATGGAAATCGAAGCGCGCTGTGAAATCATGGGAGAAATCCAGGAGGTCTCGGACGAAGACATAGAGAACTACGGTCTCGCTCAGGCGATTCAAGATGCAAAGTCTACGCGAGCCAAGCTCAAAAGCCAGTACAAAGAACAAGGATTTCCATTTCTGTCTAATGATCTCATGTTTGACAAATTCAGGAAGGATATTGTTTCAGAAGGCCCCCTCACCATCGATAGCACCTTCATGGACAGTGAGAATAAAGCCCTCCCTCACCTGCATTCCCTCAGTGATGTCGATAACGAGAACCTGGCTGAAATTCGATTTGTCCTCGATAACGTCAGTCTTGGCAAACTAGGACTGTTTAAGGGCGGTAAATTCAAGGCAGAAATGCAGGCGGGACAAATGCTTTATGAGCCAGATACGATCGGCGCGAAGTACCCTACCTGGCGACATAATGGCCCTCACCGACCCATTCTGAGAATCAACGAGACGCGGTGGCAACAGAATATGCACCCTGGTACTCATCCTGAGTATTGGCAATATAAGTTTCCGATTCGAATAGAGGGGCCCTCAGATGCTGTATTGCTTCGCTATTGCGAATCCTTCGAAACCAAACAAACAGGTACCTCTGGTGGCAAACCATTTCTGCGGTGTTTAGCAACGGGCGAAGTTCGCGCTCCACTTCTCAAGATTCCAACTTCTACGTATGAGATAGATTTGAGTCATAGCACGCCGATGCCATTTATCGTTTCACCGGGAACGTATGATTTCTCATTTGCGAAAAACCTTTTTCCGAATTCCACCTGCAAGATCGATGTGCTCGCCGGTCAAGTCGTTACAGTGACTCTCGCTTTTCGGCCCAAACCTACTGTTGAAGTCACAGTCACTCAAAAAGACCCGCGGGTTCTTGAGATTGAGGCGCACGAAAGATACGCTGAATATTTCGAAGAAGTGGTGACCTTATTCAAAAAAGGCATCAAAGGGTTTTATGAGACGGAAAGATTTAAAGCAGCGTATGATCAGGAAATTGCGGCGAGTCTTCTCCGCCTGTTCGAGCCCCTCTACCCGCCATCGTATACCGGAATAGAAGCCTATGAAGAACTCTCGAAAGAACACAAAGAAAGAGCAGAGGCTTTGAAAGAAGAGCTCAAGGCTGACCCTAACGCCGTCTCTGAAAACGTGCTTACTCACGCGGCGAAGACTTCGCCAGAAGCCTCAGACAAAGCCGGGAGTACAGGTACCGCCGGAGATGAGCTTTTGTCTAATTCAATGAACGAGGTCAACAACCTGCTTGGTTCTGCCATGAAGGGCTTTGGAGGTTTGATGAATCAGAACTCGACAAGCAATTCATCGAAAGACAGTGGAAGCGCGAGCTCAGACGACCCTCAACAAGTGATGCAAGAGGCCATGGAAGAAGCCTCAAAAGCAGCTCAGGCGGCAGTCGGTGAGGCCTCGAAAATAGCGGGTGCGGCGATCAAGGATATGTCTAAAATAGCAGGCAAATTCTTCGGTGGACTAGGGAAAAAGAAGAAATAACCAAAGCGACTTTCAATATATCCACCGCACACATCTCCGCCGCCTTCGCGTTTCGCGTTGTTCCGGATTATCCTGAAACGCGGATTGTGTTACGCCTCACCCATGTTTTCAATAAAACTTAGAGCGCAGGTCATTCTACCTGCGCTGATACTTGGCCTCAGCGCAGGTTGCGGTGAAGCCTTGTATGATGACCTTGATTTTGACCGCGAAGAAGTGGGAGTATTCCGGGCAGCCGCGGTCGAAGAGCCGATCATGACTTCGACCCAAACCGAACTCAAAGTGCTCACCTGGAACGTGAAATATGGCGCAGGTCGAATTCCGATTTGGTTCGATTGCTGGGGAGACCGCGTATCAATGACCGCGGAAGAAGTCGAAGCCAACATGAGCGGTCTCTACGCGCTGATCAACGAGTACGACCCCGACATTATGATGGCGCAAGAAATTGAATTGAACTCACGACGGTCGGCCTACTACAACATGATTCAGGGCATTCTCGACAACACGAAGCTCAATTACGGCGGATATATGCAAAGCTGGAGCAGCCGATACATTGCCGCTGATGGTTTGGGCCGAATGGACCTTGGTAACGCCATCTTTTCAAAATATCCCATTTCGAAAGCCGAGCGAATTCGCCAAGCCGACCGAACAGATCAGGATGCCCTCACGGCCGCCTTCTATATTCGGCGCGTCATCGGACGTACCGAGATCAAAATCAGCGATAGCCTGACCGTCGCCGCATACGTTGTACACTCCGCAGCCTACGATACAGATGGAACGAAACAAAAACACATCAAGCAAATCGAAGACACGGTCAAAGCCGAGACACTTCCGTTTGTTTTGGGTGGCGACTTCAACGAACTGCCACTGAATGCCGCAAAACTTGAAGACTTTGCGGATGAGCGAAGTACCGCGGTGTGCAGCGATGATTTTGCCGCTCAACCCTATACCCCCGAGGTGATGCGGTACTTTTTCGATGAACTGAAACCATCGATTACCATCGCAGAATATGGAGACACCGAAGAAGCTCAAAAGCGGTATTATACCCACTCGGTACTCGGTCCAGATGACCGAGACGAAGAAGGAAACCCCGGCGATTGGGGCCGAACCCTCGACTATCTTTTTGTGAATTCAAACAGCGACTGGGTCACCGGTAGCACGGACGTTATTCAAACCAGCGGGCAAAAAATTGGTGGCGACAATGGCACTGGGCCGGTGGTTCAATCAGACGTCCTCAGATTGAGTGACCACGCGCCTGTTGTCGGAACTTGGGTGGTGCAACCATGAAAAAGACAATCGTTTTGACGGCACTGCTGGCCCTGTGGAGTAGCTCTGCTTTTGCGCAAGAAGAGTTGAAGCCACGACTCACTGGCGACGTTGCAGCCAAAGGGAGCTGGTCAGTGGGTATTTTCAACCCGTTTCGAATCTCTGTCTCTGATTCTTTCGAACTCGAGGCGCATCCTTTGTATCTGTTTGTCTCCCCTCACCTGCTGGTTCGTCAAAAGCTTCTCAGCTCAGAATCAGGCTGGAGACTGGCCGGCGAATACGGGGTCTCGGTCCCGGGACCTGCGCTGGGAATGGCGCCACCGCTCGGACTACAAGGCTATTTCACGCAGTCCTGCTTGGTCGCCAATTATGACAGTACGCAGGATAAATGGTGCAAAAAGCCGGGCTGGTTCGCGATGCCGAGACTCGGCGTTATCGCTTCGTATGGAACCAAAGCCGTCTATACACTCGCAGCAGATGTCGCGTTCGGGATTCATTTCTCTGGCGAAAAGCTCAGACCCTTTGATACCTTTACGCCTCTTGAACTGTTGTTTGCCCCGGCCTCTCGCAGATTCAGAGCCCATGTAGGTGGACGATACGACCGGGCAGTGTTGCCGTGGCTTCGACTCAGTGCGGAACTGGATTTGTATTTGACGGGCGAAGGTCCGCAGCCGGGACGCAGCCCCTTTATCCTGGCCGCACACCTTGGAGCAGACTTTCGAACCAGTACGCATACCCGTTTCACAATTGGCGCGAAGTACTTCAATAGCGATTTGAAGCAGGGCCAATTAGAAGTCAGCGACGAAGGCTATACTGAACTCGTTCACGTACGGTCGAATGACTTCTATCCGACGATCGACTTCATTTGGTCATACTAACAAACATCTGCACACGGCGAGGAACCCTCTATGAACTTTGACGAATACCAAGCCCTCTCTGGGAAAACCGCAATCTATCCCGGTCGGGGCGAAAACCTCACCTACCCCACCCTCGGACTTTGTGGCGAATCCGGTGAAGTCTCTGAAAAGGTCAAAAAACTCATTCGAGACAAAGGCGGCGTCATTGATAATGACGTACGTGCGGACCTCAAAAAAGAACTTGGAGACGTGCTTTGGTATGTGGCGCAGCTATGCACAGAGCTTGGGCTCTCCATGTCTGACGTCGCGCAAGGTAACATCGACAAATTAGCTTCTCGAATGGAAAGAGGAAAGATTTCGGGGGATGGTGACGACCGCTAGAAGAGTTCTAGCGGTCAGACTTTTCGAACCAATTATTGGCAAACCGCTGGCATGCTGTAGCCGGGTTTCATCATCATCAGAGGCTGAACCAGAACTGAAACATTGGCGAGAACTTCGTTGCAAGCATCATCGTCTGTTCCTGACATTTCAAGCTTAAACTGGCATTCCGCCCCGCCCGCTTCACAAAAATCAGTCGCGAGCTGAGCGTAGCAGGCAAACAATTTTTGACAGGCTGCCGTCGCTTCGGGCGCTGCAGCTGGCGCTGGCGCTGGGGCCGCGACTGGAGCTGCTGCCGGAGCCGGCGCTGGGCTGCCCGCCATGGCTTTTTTCGCCATTTCAATCCATTCGAAGCCTTTATCAGACGCTTTCTTCATTAAATCTTGGACCGCAGGAGGGGTCATTCCGCCATCATCAACGATGACGCCCATCATCAAGGTCGGTCCTTGAACCACAAATTGGATCTCGGTTTTCTCATCGTACCGCACATGAAGTCGGTCTGGATGCGTATAGACTTGATACCCTTCTGTTCCCGCTTGCTTCCCAATGTGCGCAAAGGCCTGAGTCGCTTGATGCGCTGGAACGCTGGTCTGATAGCTAGAGTGAGCGCAGGCAGCCATCATCAGACAGGCCACTGCAGCAGTAGTAAGAGGCAGTAATTTCATATTTTTCTCCATTGGGATTTCTTTTCTTGAGACGACAGACGCTCA
>Ga0163109_10000143_pt1 | contig 57157 bp, 57 predicted proteins | sample CRUFie1St13metaG_FD_108704 | JGI IMG/M metagenome (GOLD analysis project Ga0163109, IMG submission 108704) | Marine microbial communities from the Costa Rica Dome - CRUD Field 142mm St13 metaG | ecosystem: Environmental > Aquatic > Marine > Oceanic > Photic zone | place: Costa Rica: the Eastern...
AAAAAATGATTCATTATTTCTAAAAAATTAATATATTCATAATATTCTTTATTACAAATTAAATGATTTATATTATATATATTTTTCATGTCATTAAAAGAAAAAAAATCACATCCATCATTATCAATTTTGTGTGCTATTTTTTCATTAATATTATTTGTAATGTCTTCTAACTGAGAAAAATCAAGTGTATTTGTAATTTTATCATATTTTATATCATTATCATATGTGAAAAAATTTTTAATAATTTGTTTGATATTTATATTTATTTTTGGTAATTTATAATACATATTATTAATGATAAAATAATTAATAATATATATTTATATCACTTTAATTAATTAGTAAATATATTTGTTATGTTATTTTTATAATTATTTATTTATTTTTCATTTATATTTATTTCAGGTTCAACAGGTATTTTTGTATCAAGTAATGCTACTGATGAAATTTCATTTCTTATTTTTTTAAATATAAAATAATTGTTGAAAAATGAAATTTTCTTTTCTTGTTCACTCATATTTAATGCGTTACCAATGTTTTCAGGTTTTGTTAATCCTTCACGAATTTCTAATTCAAGATTAGTATATAATTCTTTAAATGAACCAATACTTGATTTTAATCCAATATTTTTTAATTCATCATCATTTAATAATCTAAAACCATATTGTTCCATAATAAGTTTGAAATAATCAAAGTTAACAAGATATTCTGTGAATTTTTTATCAATAGAATCTTGATAAACATCAATCGCATAATTCAATGATTCTACACTATCAGGAAATTCATCTTTTTTATATTTTCTTGTAACTTCCCACATTTTATCACCATTTTTATTATACAATGTTTTACTTTCATCAAAATTAGTAGCACTTAAATAATTAAACATTCTTTTACCATCATAACATGTACCAATAAAATAACCACCAACTTCTGTAACATCAATAATATTTTGGATGAAATTTTCTAAACTATTAACTGACTCAAAGAAATAATGTGCTGCAAATTGACAAGATGTAATTTGAAATCCATCTTTCACAATACCATATTTTTTAAATGGCCCCTTACCTATTTTACTTTCTTCTTTTCCTCCAACACCAAATAATGCATTGTAAATTAGTTTATATTGTTCACCAATAATACCTTGATTATCATTATGTGCAAATGGCTTACTGGTATTACCATTTAAGAACAACATATCAGGAATATGTTTTCTTTTTTTCTTTTGATTTAAATAACGTGCATATGCTCCATCAATACGATTTTCTATATTATCTTTTGATTTATCAATGCCCAATACAAATTTTAATCTTGCATCAATCCATTTTGGTAAATCACCAGCTTTTCCAACCGCAATATCACATAACATATCACCAGGATTACTTATTGAACTAATCAATAATCTTTTAACATATAAATTATGAAAATCGCGCAAACCTACTACATGTGATCTATTTTTAATTCTTGTATAATAAACATCATCATTATCACCATAATTTGTAGGAATATCAAAACCAGTTGTAATCATTTTTTCGGTCACTGGATTATGAATTGAATTCCAATTATTATTAGCAGTATGATAAGAATTACCATAATTTTTCATATTGTTTCTCAATTGTCTGGTTTTATCATATCTTACACGAAGGGGTTCCCAACACCAACCAACACGATTATTTAAATTATATCTAAATTCAACAATTGTATTATGTTCGATTAATTCTCCTTCTTCTGTATAAATATTATGAATTCCTTCATTCATTGTTAAGTTAATATTAGCAATATGAGCATTATCATCATATGGATTTGTTGGATAAAATAAATAAGGTTTGTAAGTATTTTCTTTGTATTTTGGTTTTTCAAATAATGAGCTAAAATCTTCATCAATGGTTTTTCGCATAGGATTCATATAACCATCTTTTTTTTCATCGAAGCCACATTTTAAATATAAAGTTTTATATTGTGTTACTTTACCATTATTATCAATATAACTATTTACAACTTCTTCACCATTTTCTTGTTTAATAGATATCAGGAAATCAATTGTATTAAATTCAGGTGGTTTCCATTTAAATGATTTATCCCATGTAATTAATCTATTTACAATAGGTAATCCACAATTTACAGGAGTAAATATTAAACCATCTGTATTATATGTAAATAAACCTTCATTTGATTTTGTAATAATATTATTACAATTTTCAAAAATAGTTCCGTCATAAAAGAATTCTTTTGATGTTATTTGAAAATTTATTTTTATATCACGCGACATAATATCATTATTTAGTAATTTAACAACTTTTTCTAATAATTTTAAACGCCCTACTTTAGGTTTTTCTTGTTTGTTTTGTGTGTCTTCATTATAATTAAAATGTAAATCACGTCTATCAGTAGAATTTATAAAATAGACATCAAAAGCAGCAAATAAATTTATAAATTTTTTAGACTTATCTTGTAATATTAATTCTCCATCTAATAGTGTTGCAAATAAATTCTTTTTATTAGTTTTAATACCAGTAAAATGAATATTCATATTTGTATCTATTAAATAAATGTTTCCTTTTTTACAAATATACATCAAACGTCTTTCTCCATCTGCTTTTTCTGTTACAGAATAATTTTCACGAATATTTTGGAGTGAAATATTTTTATCATCTGTAATATTGGAAATTTGTAGTGTTATTGATGACGGTCCTATAAAATCCTTTGATATAACATCATCAACATTTTTATCTATTTTTAATAACGATAAATATTCACGTGTTATTCCATTCAATTGTTTATATGATACTGGATAATTTGTATTTTGTAAACCACATAATACATATTTTATATTTTTTTTCAACAAAGCAATTAATTCTTCTTTTGTTTGAGGATATGTTTTCAATACATTATTATCTATTTCTATTTCAATTTCATAACTTTCTTTTTTATTAAATATATCAACATTGCGAATATTTTTTTCATAAACATATTCTCCGGTATTTTTTTTATTTGATGATTTTACAATACTTAAATGATATTTAATTGGATTTGTAATATCTTGGTTCATAAATTCAAGACGATTCATATGACGATATGATTTTGCCATTTGTTCCCATTTTTCCAACAATTGTGACTGAATTATTGGGCTTTGGCGATGAATATTATCTTCAATTTGAAATGACAATTTAAAATTATAATCATTATTCATGTGAGGTAAAATTTTGATATCATCTTTTTTAATATTAAATTTCTTTTGAAACTTTACAAAATTATTATCAGGAGGACGATTAAATTTACAAAAATGTTGTATATTTTCTATATTTTCAATTTCAGTTCTAATATTGGAAACACTTGCATCATTTTTATTGTATTCATTCATAATTCTCATTATATGTTTTCCATTAGAATCTTTACAAATGAAACCACAACTTGTTATTTTTTTAATTACATTTTCAAAATCTTCACGTTTAATCACTTTTCCTTTTGTACCAAAACGGACTTCCAACTCTTTCTCAAATTGTTTTGATTCTTGATTATAATTCAAGAATTCTTCAACTAATGATTCGAATGAAGAAATCTTCCTTTCTTCTTTTTTCTCAGCTAATTCACTCATTATATAATATATATAATGGTGAGTTTATTTTAAATTAAAAATCAATTTTAAATTTAAATATTGATATTTTCCATAATATTATTGTAAATATCTTGTTTATTCAAATTTTTACCAGTAATCAAAGATTTTGTTGGAACACCCAATTCACCAGCAATTTTTTTTAATTCTTCTACTCTATAATAACTAATACATTTAAAAGGTTTTTCTAAATTTTGAATAGAATATTTTACTGTTCTATAATTTTCTAACATCAGTTTACCATCAATTTCATAAGCAAAATGATCAGTTGCTGTTTTATGAATTATAAAAAAATCATCATCGCTATCATCACTATCTTTTTTAAATTCATAAATTAATTTTGGCGTTACAAAAACAAAATTGATATTTTTTATGATACATAATACATGAAATGTTTTGAGTGAAATAATTTCATTGTTTAATAAATCATCTTCACAAGTAGATAATTTTGAAATATTAAATGATTTCAGTAAACTTTTTTTACTTTTAATTTCGTTAATTAATTCAATTTTCATATTTTTTTCCAATGTAAAAAAATTTGTTCCAATTAAATTATATTCTTCAAAACCTTTTAATAAAATATAAAATATCCAAAATAATGTATCTTTTTTTCCTGGAATAAACATTTTTTGTTTCATTAAATTAGATTCTTTTACTTTCTTCTTTTTCTCTATAATAATTTTTGGATTATATAAATTACATTGATTGCTAATTTTCATCATATTTTTTGGCGACAGCATATAATTTTCAAAATTTTGAATTATATGTTGATTCTTGCTTGATGTCATTATATTAGTCATTATAACTATTATATCAATAGTTTTAAATACTTATAAAAAATATATAAACATTTGTACATATACATATTATATGAAAATCGAAGAAGACCTTAAATTAGATTTTAGTGATGTACTTATTCGTCCAAAACGTTCAACATTAACTTCTCGTTCTCAAGTAGATCTTGAACGTGAATTAACTTTTCCACATAGTCCATTAAAATGGAAAGGTGTTCCTATTATTGCAGCTAATATGGATACTATTGGAACATATGAAGTGTATAAAGTACTAAGTAAGCATAAAATAATAACAGCATTTCATAAATTTTATACTTTAAGAGAATTTGAAAATATGGAAGGATTAGATCCTGATTATTTTGCTATTTCAACAGGCATATCAGATTATGATTTTACCAAATTAAAAGAAATTATGGATCGTAATTTTGGTTCACGTGTTAAATTCATATGTATTGATGTAGCAAATGGATATATGGAAAAGTTAGTTTCATTTTGTAGAAAAGTAAGAGATTCATTTCCTGATAAAATTATTATTGCTGGTAATGTTGTTACACGTGAAATGACAGAAGAACTTATATTAAATGGTAAAGTTGATATTGTAAAAGTTGGTATTGGTCCAGGAAGTGCTTGTTTAACAAGAACACAAACTGGTGTGGGTATGCCACAATTATCAGCTATTGCTGAATGTGCAGATGCTGCTCATGGCGTAAATGGATATATAATAGGTGATGGTGGAATTACATGTCCAGGTGATGTTTCAAAAGGTTTTGGTGCTGGAGGTGATTTTATTATGATTGGTGGTCAATTTTCAGGACATGATGAAAATCCAGGTGATATAGTAGAGGAAAATGGTGTTAAATATAAATCATTTTATGGAATGAGTAGCGAAACAGCAATGAAAAAACATTATGGTAAAATGGATAATTATCGTTCTTCAGAAGGCAGATCAATTAAAGTTAAATACAAAGGATGTCTTGAAAATACTGTATTAAATTATTTAGGTGGAGTAAGAAGTACATGTACATACATAAATGCAGCAAAAATTAAAAATATACCAAAATGTTGTACATTTGTACGTGTAAAAAATCAATTAAATACTATTTTTGCTTGAAATATTAGGTAATATTTCATTATAGTGTAATTCATTATGGTTTTCTTCAATAAATTCCTTAGTATTTATTTTGTTGACATCATCTTTAACTTCCTTTTTAATCTCGTCAAGATTATTTACATTTTCACATTCAATAGTATTAATTGGCGATATTTTGCTTTTTACAAAAATACTATTAAAAGGGTCAAAATATGATTTTTTAATATGTTTTCTTTTTTTAATTGTATCAAAATTGATTCCCTTTGTTAAATAGTAATTATCTTTATTCATATTTATTTTTATAATTTATTTTTTAAATAAATATGAATATTAATTATTTTTAGAAAAATGTTGTTTCAATATTTACTTGAACATCATTTTTTTCTTTTAATTCTTTTTCTTGTATTTCAACATGTTTTAAATATTTCTCTATTTTTCCAACAATTACATCACTAACTTCCGATAAATTAACAAATGAACCATTACGATTACTACTAATATTACAACTACTATCTTGAAAAATACGTAATATTTCTTTATGATGCAAAGTATCCATATTTTCTATTTTATTACGTAAAATTTTTAAATATTCAAAATCTTTTTCTTGTGTTTTATCATCATTAACAATCATATTTTTAATGTCATTATTTGTTTCCATTAAAAATATATAAAATTATTTATTTAAATCTTTTTTATTACAAAATTTAAGCTGAACACATTTCACATATTTCTTCATTATTATTATTCGTTTTTGAAGGTTCAATAGTAAATTGTTGAGCTTGATGTTTTGCCTTTCTTCGTAAATAATACATACCAGTTTTCAAACCTGCTTTCCAAGCATAAAAATGCATTTTAGTTAAACTACCATAATTAGGATCTTCTTGCCATAAATTCATACTTTGACTTTGACAAATATATGCGCCACGATCTTTTGCCATATCAATTACTTGTTTCATTGATATTTCCCAAACAATTTTATATTTATTACGTATATGTTCAGGGACATGAAGCAAATGTTGTATGCTTCCTTTATTAGAAATAATACTATTTTTAACACTTTCATTCCATAAATTTAATTTAATTAAATCATTCATTAAATGTTTGTTCACAATCATAAATTCACCAGCTAATGTTCTTCTACTATAAATATTACTTGTAAAAGGCTCAAAACATTCATTATTTCCTAGAATTTGTGCGGTTGATGCAGTAGGCATTGGTGCAATTAGTAATGAATTACGCATACCATATTTGATAATATTTTTTTTTAATTCATTCCATTCATAACGTTTACTTGGTTTTACATTCCACATATCAAATTGTAATATACCTTTAGATGCAGGTGAATCTTTAAAAGAGCTATAAGCACCAACGTATGTTGTATCTTCATTTTGTATTTCATAGTCATTTAAATAATTTAAAATACCATCATCATCATATCTTTCTTTGTTCATTTTAATTGTTTTTATAGTATTATATCTTTCAATTGACAATTCATTTGAACATTCAACTGCAGCATGATACATTGTTTCAAATATATTTTTATTTACTTCAACTGCTTCTTTACTATCAAAACTTATATCCATTAATGCAAAAGTATCAGCAAGTCCTTGAACACCAATTCCAATTGGTCTATGTTTACTATTACTTGTTTTTGTTTTAGTTGTTGGATAAAAATTAATATCAATAACTTTATTTAAATTTTCTGTAACAACTTTTGTAACTTCATGTAATTTTTCATAATCAAATTCTTTTGTTTCAATATTTACAAAAGAAGATAATGCAATACTTGCTAAATTACATACAGCTGTTTCTTCTTTATCACTGTATTCTACTATTTCTGTACATAAATTGCTACTTTTTATTGTACCCAGGTTTTTTTGATTAGATTTTTTATTACAAGAATCTTTATATAATAAATATGGTGTACCAGTTTCCATTTGACTATCCAAAATTTTAAACCATAATTCTCGTGCTTTCATAGTTTTGTTTCCTTTATTTTCACTTTCATACTTTTCATATAATTTATTAAATTCATCACCGTATACATCACTTAATCCAGGACATTTATCAGGACACATCAAAGTCCATTTTTCATCTTTTTCAACCCTTTCCATAAATAAATCAGGAACCCATAGCGCATAAAATAAATCACGTGCTTTCAATTCTTCATCACCATGATTTTTTCGCATTTCAAGAAAATACGCAATATCAAAATGCCATGGTTCTAAATAAATAGCGAAACTACCATTTCTTTTTCCTCCTCCTTGATCAACATATCGAGCCGTATTATTAAATACACGTAACATTGGTACAATACCATTAGAAGTACCATTTGTACCACGAATATGAGTACCAGCAGCACGAATATTATGAATATGTAAACCTATACCACCTGCATACTTTGAAATATTTGCACAATCTTTTAATGTATTATATATACCATCAATAGAATCTTCTTCCATTGCAATTAGATAACACGAACTCAATTGTTGTCTACGCGTACCAGCATTATACAATGTAGGTGTAGCATGTGTAAAATATTTTTTACTCATTAAATCATAACTATGTTTTACTTTTTCAATATTGTTTCCATGAATTGCAATAGCAACACGCATCCACATATGCTGCGGTCTTTCAATAGGTATTCCGTTAATTCTAAATAAATATGCTCTTTCAAGTGTTTTAAATCCAAAATAATCAAATAAATTATCTCTTGTATGATCAATATAATTATCAAAAACATCTTTATTTTCATTTACAATATTATAAAAATCATAATTTATCATAGGACAGTGTACACCATGAATATCTTCAAAATTATATAATTTATTCATTACTTCGCTAAATTTGGGATTTGTTTTTTTATGATAATTTGATATAATTAATCTACTAGCTAAAATTCCAAAATCAGTGTGTTGTGTGGTTTGTGATGCACATTGTTCAGCCATTAATTCATCAATCTTATATGTTTCCATTTTATTTTGTAATTGTTCAATTATTTTCATAACCAAAAGTGAATAATTAATTTTAATTTTTTCTTCTTCTCCAATCCTTTTAATTCGATATAATATTTTATCAAATGAAATTTCCTCTAAAGAACCATTTCTTTTAATAACATACATTTCATCTGTATCCATTTTATAATAATTAAATAATTATTATTTATATCAATTCGTTATTTAAATATCTTAAATTTAAATAAAATTGATTTAAAATATTTATACTTATATTTTGTAAAACAAACTAAAAAATAATTGTAAGAACTAAAAATGTCATCAGGAAAATGGGAACGTGGGTTTAAACAGGAAAATATTTCAAAACAATATAAAAATAAAAAAAATAAAAAAAATAATAATACTAACAATAACAATAACAATAATACTAATAATAATTATGATAGAAGAAATAATAACAGAAGCAATAATGACAGAAGAAATAATGACAGAAGCAATAATGACAGAAGCAATAATGACAGAAGCAATAATGACAGAAGAAATAATGACAGAAATAATAGATATATAAAAGACAAAAATGATGTTGTTATACCACTAAAACCCCAAATATTACATCCTCAAATAGAAGAAAAAAAATATGAACCGCTTGATACTAAATGGAAAGGTATTGTTAATAATACAATTGAAAGTGAATATAAAACAGAATTTGATGTTAAAGATCCTAAATATTGGAATGGATATATATGGATTGGTCCTGTTTTTAGAAAAATGAATAAACCTTCACAGAATTATAATAATTATTTAAAACAGGCAACTAAATATGCTTCTACAATTGTAATGCCATTTGAAAAAATACAATATAGTCGCGATAATTGTAATTGGTATAATTCGTATAAAGAAACTTTTACGGAAGAAGAATGGAATAATATGGAAAACCAAAAATATAATGAAGTATTGGATAATTTTGCCAAAAAAATGGAAGATAAATACAATAAAGAATTAGAAGAAGCATATCAAGACTATTATGAAACTGGTAATATGAATACTATGGTACAAGTTGATATTGAATCAAAGGAATTTGATAAATATTTGGAAAAATTAGAAAATGAATATCTTGAAGATGAAAATGATTTAGATGAAGAAGAGGAAGAAGAATATTAATATTAATAAATATAATAATATGTACATTACTTATTATTATATTATTTTTTACGTCTTGTAACCTGTTTTTTAATTGGAGAAGTTTTTAAAATAACTGGTTTACTTTTAACATTTGAATGAATAGATGGTGGATTTGTAACATTTCCTATTGATGTAATTGTACCTTCTGATGTTTTAGATATATTTTTAACCCAATCAATTAACTCATTTACAGGAATTGGTTCACTACTATATTTCAATAGAAAATTTGTATATAACATTTTAAAATTATCGGCAATAAAATTACTTGCTCTATCACTATAAACATTTTTTAAAATAGGTGAATCTAAACCCATAATAGGAAAATATGCATGTAAAAAACCCCAAACATCAACATTTTTTAAAAATACATTTACATAATAATCTTTCACGTCAAATTTATTATTTTTTCTAAATTTAATAATAATATCTGCTATATATCTCATAATAACTTGATTATGTAAATAACGTTTTGTTTGCATTAAATTATGTAAAATTTCATTTATATATATTTCATGTCCTCTACCGTATGTTTCTGCAAATATATTATAAAACGTAGATAATTTGGGCATAAGACCTTCTCGTGTAATATTTGGATTTCTTTCAAATGTATCATTAATAAATTGTATAAATTCATTATTTAAAACAATAATTGAATATGGTAAATTAAAATGTAATGGACGTTGTATTTTTTCAGGTATTTCATTTTTATTTAATACAGATGATAACCCCCAATCAACAATTTTAACTTCATAATCGTCGTTTATCATCATATTTGATGCCTTTAAATCTAAGTGATAAACATTTAAATTATTCATTTTTAAAACACCATTTATAAATAAATTGGCTAATGATTTATTTATTTTATTAAATATATCCATTGTAATAACTGAATTTCTTAAAAAATTATCTAAATCAACACCACCATCACGCATATTTATTGCTTTCATTTTATCTAATTTATCATTAATATTATGTACATTAATATTTTTTTTTAATAAAGTATTACACTTTAAACTAAAATTTATTTTATCTTCTTGTGTTAATTTATCAGGAGAACATATATGCTGTGGAAATATAAAAAAATTCTTGTGATTTGGTATTTTTTTTAATAATTTATAAAACACTTTTGATTTTTTATATTCATTTACAGCATAACGCTTTAAAAGTAATTTTGATACATTTTTTTTAGTATTTAATTTAAATTTCTTATTTTTACATTTTAATGCAGGTCTAAATACACAACCATAACCACCTGCTCCAATAACACTACCACCTTTTTTCTTTCTAGTATTTTTATTTGGTAGTTTATTGTTATTAGATTTTCTTTTATTAGTCATATATTAATAAAATATAATTATTCTTTCATTGAATATAAATACCATATTAACATAACAATGGCAAATATAAATATTCCATAATACAAATACGATAAATATGGTGTAATTTCTTCAGAAATATGTTTTTCTTTCTTATTTTCATAATGTTTATAATATCGCTCTAAAGCTTGTTTTAATGTTATTAAAGGTTTGGGTGGATCTAATTCTTCATTAACGCGATTATGAATAAAATGAACCCATCTTATGAATGAATCTTTTGAATCCAAATATGGTGTAACAGGATATTTATCTAATAATTTTGCAAAATGATTTCCACAATCTTGACATGGCAAAAATAACGGTAAATTTTGAATAAAATCATAATATTTTTTTTTTGTAACTTTTGTTACATTATCAGGATATGATATTGCCATTGTAAACATAACAAACCAGAAACGAGGTCCCCAAACTTCAGGATCTAAATTGGTCATATTATATTATATAATACTTTATATTTTATAGTATGACATAAAAACAAATTAATAATATAATAATAATGACACATCAAAATAATGAAACTAAAAATGAATTATGCCATAATTGTGGTTCTTTTGGTCATATTTGTAATGAGTGTAAATTAGCAATAATAAGCATAGGAGTTATATTATATAGGTTAAATGATAATAATGAATATGAATATTTAATGATACGGCGTAAAGAAAGTTTTGGATTATCAGATTTTACATTTGGTAAACATAATAATTACAATCCTGTAATATTACAAAATATTATTAATGAAATGACAATCAATGAAAAATCAATAATTACAAAAATTATTAACAATGAAGAATTAGATAATGTAGTACCAGAACAATTAAAAAAGAAAATTAATAATTTCAATATAAATAAAGATAATTATAACATTAAAAATCTAATAGAAAATAGTAATACAACATGGACTGAACCTGAGTGGGGTTTTCCTAAAGGGCGACGAAATTATAGTGAAAAAGAATTAGATTGTGCTTTACGTGAATTTGAAGAAGAAACTGGAATATCAAAAAAAGATATAGAATTAATAGAGAATATTATACCATTTGAAGAAATATTTATTGGATCTAATTATAAAACATATAAACATAAATATTTTTTAGCACAAGCAAAAAATATTGATTATGATTTGTCAAATTTCCAACAATCGGAAGTATCAAAAGTAGAATGGAAAACATATGAAACTTGTTTAAAAGAAATTCGGCCATATAATATTGAAAAAAAAAATTTACTAGAAAGAATTCATAAATGTTTATTATTGAATAAGATAATATAACAATATATTATAAATATAATATATGGAAAATACTTTAGACATTATTGATCAAAACAATATATATCCAAAAAATAGTGAAATCGATTTTAATGTAAAAATAGCATCCAAAGAAGAATTTAAAATAAATACAAAAACTGGTGAAAAAGTAGATATTGAAAAATATTCTAATGAAATATGTGAAAAAAAATTTACATTAGCACCACATCAAATATTTGTTAGAAATTTTTTATCGTTTCAAACACCATATAATAGTTTATTATTATATCATGGTGTTGGAACTGGTAAAACATGTAGTGCTATTAGTATTGCAGAAGAAATGAGAAAATATATTAAAAGCGCTGGATTAAAAAAGAAAATCGTAATTGTTGCATCTCCAAATGTGCAAACTAATTTTAGAACGCAATTATTTGATATTGATAATTTAAAAGAAAACAATGGATATTTTTCTCTTGATAAATGTTACGGAAATGAATTACTTCATGAAATAAATCCATTAAATAAGATAAAAGATAAAGAACAAATTATATCAAAAGCAAAAAGATTAATAGATAAATATTATACTTTTTTTGGATATTCAAAATTAGCTAATTATATTCAAAAATTAAGTGATGAAAAATTAAAATCAATATTCGAAGATAGATTAATTATTATTGATGAAGTTCATAATATAAGAGTAAGCGATGATAATAAGCATAAAATTATATCGGACAGTTTAAAACGTCTTGTCGAAAAATCAAAAAATCTTCGGTTATTACTTTTATCTGCTACACCAATGTATAATAATTATAAAGAAATAATTATGTTATTAAATTTAATTAATATAAATGATAATAAGCCAAAAGTATTGGAAAAAGATATTTTTGATAAAAAAGGGGATTTTTTGATTGATTCCAATGGAAATGAAATCGGCAAAAAAAGATTTGTTGAAATATCAAGAGGTTATATATCTTTTATAAAAGGAGAAAATCCGTATAGTTTTCCATATAGAATATATCCAAAGAATCATTCAAAAGAAAATTCATATTTACACACTTATAAAAGTAATTATCCAGATTTTCAATATAATAATGTTTCTATTGCTAGTCCATTAAAATATGTTGATTTATATTGTGTAAAACTTGAAGGATATCAAAAATTCATTTATAATTTTATTACAAAACAATTATTTAGTAAAAATCGTGCAAACAATGAAGATGAAATTAATGAGTTTGAAAGTGCTGGTTACATGCGTATTCAATTACCATTAGCAGCTTTAAACATTACATTTCCTAATAATAGTATTAATTATGGTAATTCTAATATGGATGAAAAACAAATAGTTGCAAAAGAATTAACAGGAAAATATGGTTTTTCAAATGTTGTAACAAACATAAATACATATCCATTTAAATACAAAGAAGAATATTTGAAAGATAATAAAAGTATTTTTCATATTACACGATTAAATGAATATAGTAGTAAAATGCATAATATTGTTAAATCCGTACAAGAAAATAACGGTATATCTTTAATTTATAGTCAATATTTACATTCAGGTTTAATACCAATAGCATGTGCTCTTGAAGAAATGGGTTATGACAATTATAATACCAGTAAGAATTTTGTTGAAAAAACATATAAGCAGAAAAATAAAATTAAACGACGAAAAGAAAGTTATATTATTATTACTGGTCAAAAAAATATTTCAATGTCTGTTCAAAAGGAAATTTCAATAGCAATTTCAGAGGAAAATAAAAAAGGAAATATTATAAAAGCAATTTTAATTAGTAAAGCTGGATCAGAAGGTATAGATTTTAAAAATATTCGCAATGTCCATATATTAGAACCATGGTTTAATATGAATCGCATTGAACAAATTATAGGACGAGCAATACGTAATTGTAGTCATAAAAAATTACCATTTAAAGAGAGAAATGTAAATATATATTTATATGCAACAATATTAGATTCAAACATAGAAGCTATTGATTTTTATGTATATAGAGGTGCTGAACAAAAAGCTGTCCAAATTGGTGTTGTAAGTCGTTTACTTAAAGAAACATCTGTTGATTGTTTATTACAAGAAGAACAAAGTAAATTTAGTGTAAAAGATTTAGATACCAATGTTAAAATTCAATTATCAAATAAAAAAACTATTGATTATCAAATTGGAGATAAACCATATTCAGAAATTTGTGATTATATGGAATCATGTAATTATCAATGTAAAATGTTAAATAATTTTGATTCTATTGTTGAAATAGATAGAAGTGAAATTCAAGAAGATACAAAAACCATTCATTCAAATCATATTTCATCTAATAAAAATATTTTAAAAAGTAAAATAAAAGATTTATATGGTAAATATGGGAAAAAAATGGTATATAGTTATCAAGAAATATGGGATTATGTAAATTATAATAATGAATACAATAAGTTACAAATTGATATAGCATTACATGAATTAACTAATAATAATATGGAAATAGTTATAGATCGTTATGGAAATGACGGAACTATTGTACATATTGATGATATTTATATATATCAACCAAGATTTTCAAAAAATTTACAACTAACCATGGAAAATCGCGATGGAAATGTTGATCGAAAACGTCAATATATTCGAATTAAAAAACACAAAGAAGAAAAGAAAGATAATGTACTTAAAAAAGAAAATATAAAAATTAATGAAATATTAAAAAAAATAGAAAAAAAATACAATGATATTGATGGAAATAGTAAATTCACTGAAATATTCAAAACATTAAATAGTATATTTGATAACGAATTTGAAAAACATAAAAAAACAATTATTGTTGAATATATTTTAGAGTATATTGACAATTATGATACATTTAGAGATTTATTTATTTATTTCGCACATATCATATTAAATAGTAATAATGATATTGAAAACATCGTATACAATTATTTACATAAACATTATTTTAAAAATAGTAATAATGAAATTATTGGTTTTATTATACCAAATAAAAAGAAATATGATTTTTATATTTATAATGAAGATGAAAACGAATGGACATTGGCTAATAATTTAGAAAAAAAAAGATATTCTAATGATTTGAATAATAAATACAATATTGATAAAAATAATTTAGCCCAATTAATTGGTTTTATATATGATAGTGGAAAAAAAGAAAATATTGAGAAAAATTATCGTTTAAAATTGACAACAGAAACATATAAACGTTTTACAAGTAAAATTTGTGAATTTGGGAGCAAAGAAGAAATATATGAAAAATTTACAATTATTGATAGTAAACTTAAATCATTTTTGAATGATAATTTTTTAAAGAAAATTACAAAACCTAAATTATGTTTATTACATGAATTTATTTTAAGATATTACAACATAATATATGATAAAATATGGTTTCTATCAATAATAGAAGCATCATATGGTTTAGATAGTAATCATTTAAATCTAATATCATAATATTTATTTTATACAATAATTAATAAAATTGAAAATATTTTAAAGAATATTATAGTATTATAATATAGTTTAAATGGAAATATTAAATAAAAAAGAAAAAAATGATAATATTAAAATTGGTGAAGAAAGTTATGTAATAAAAGCAAAAAAGAAATCTACCAAAAATGTAGATATATTTACACCATTAATTACAACAGAAAATATAATTTTACCATTTAATGCAGTTGGAAAAAACATTCAAGAAACCATTTTAAAAATTTTAAAAAGAAAATTTGAAGGAAGGTGTATGAAACATGGTTATGTAGCTATTAATTCGATAAAAATAATTACAATATCGAGTGGTATTATTATTAAAGATCAAATAAAACATTGCGTTTCTTTTCAATGCCAAGTATGTTTTCCTGTTGAAAATATGGTAATAGATTGTACAGTTAAAAATATTACAAAAGCTGGTATTCGTGCTGAAATTTCGAAATACGAAAAAAGTCCAATGGTAATATTTGTTGCACGTGATCATAATTACAACAATGATGATTTTAATAATGTAGAAGAAGGAGGAATTATAAAAGTTAAAATTATAGGTCAACGTTTTGAATTAAACGATGAATATATATCGGTTATTGCTGAAATGATTTAATATGTATTATCTTATAATCATTATTTTTATATTTCAAATAGCGTTTTTATATAACAAAACAAGTATAATATTTTTGTTATAAAATAATTATGATTATAAATATTTTTTATTTATTTTGTTTTACTATATTATATGAGCTCTAACGAAAAAGATGAAAAATGGCTATTAATGTATTATAATACATCATTACGTAATATATTTCTTACATTGGGTACATCCTTCGCTTGTTTAGGATATTCACGTTTTTACCGTGGTAAAAATATATTATATAATACATTTCTTATTGTTATATCTATTATTATAGCATGTTTTTCAAGGTTTATTGCAATAAATCTTGTTCATGATATTAAACATTTTTTGAAAAATAAGAAAGGCTCAATTATAGAAAAATGGTTAATTATACCAGAAACAATGGTATATGTACATAATATTATTATATTCTTAGCTGTTTATACATTATATTCCCAATTGTTTTCTAAATAAAATAGTATAAAATAGTTTGTTTTTTTATTTTATTTGTTTATTAATTAATTTGCGAATAATTTTTACTATACTAAACCCCCAATACAAATTCAACAAGATTGGTGATAATATAGTTATGTATAAATAATATTTCTGGAAAGAATTAGCATTATAATATTCTAGATGATGTAAATATCGTTCATTATTTATTACTGTATAATATATAAATTGATAAATTCTATATCTAAAAAATGTAATCATAAAACAAATATTTGATATATTGTAACATGTATTTATAACTGTATTATTTTTTTTTATTTTTTCATTCGTTTTTTTAACTAAATTAAAAAAATAATTTGTCGATAAAAAAATACTACTATATTCAGTTCGTAAATGAATATGTAATACATAATTATTATCATGATAATTTCTTAAATATATAAAATAATACATAATTATAATACATGAAGATACATGATGATATAAAATATCTTTTTTTATTTCATAAGGTATAAATAAAGTATCAATCATAAAATAAAAAAATATAACATAAGAGAAATAATGTAATTGTAAATTATTATATACAAGATAAGAACTAATAATAGATATTATTAATAATGCAAAATTAGAAGAATATTCTATATTCTCCCATTTAATTTGTTTATTAGTAAATTTATTAATAATCATTATTAATATTTAATATACTATTGTATTTAAGTTAGTATATTAAATATAAAAACATTTGATACGCATTTTAAAATTTTTTTTTATAATCTCGAATCATATTTCCAAGATCATTTAATCGAATTGTTTTACATGGTTTTACAATTTTATCAGGTATCCATTTTTTAAATTTTGGTGTGTAAATACATTCCATATACATGGTTTTTTCAAGATCAACATATTTATCAATATCAATATTTTCGAATTCATCTTCATCATCACTTTCCTCTAAATAATCTAAATTATCATTTTCTTTAATTGTCCTGAAAATAGAATTCATTTTTACACTTGTTTTATAATCAGGAATATAAGCAACATTAAAATAATATTCTGTATTACCATCATTATAACAATACAATTTATAAATATCATATTGAATTTCAGCTTTTACTTTAAATATTGCTTTGAGTGGTCTTTGAGGATTGTATAACATATTATTTTTTGATGTTCTTGGAAGTACATTAAATATACGTCCTCTTTTTTGCAAACTAATATATTGTATTGAATAAACTTTATATGGTAAATTATTTACATAGTTGTACATATCATCATAATTATTATTCATGTAACACATTTGAAAAACAACATTGTTTTTCAAAAAACAAGAATTACTCATTTCATTTTGCAAAATATATTGGATTGTATTTAATTTTATTTCATTACGTACTTTACATAAATTTTTATTTTTATAATAACAAATATCTTCAATACAAAAAAATCGAACATTGTCATAATTTACAACACTACCATATAATACTGTATTTAAACATAAATCAGGTGAAAAAACAGAACTAACAATTTCTATTTTATTAATTTTTTCACCAACATTTGTTCTTATTTTTTCAATCAAAATACACACTGAATCTTTTTTATAATATGTAAACCAAGCATATACTTTCTTTCCAAAAGGGACAGCTAAACATAAATCATATTGAACTTTCTTATGATCATAATTACCATATGAAAGTTCACAAATTGGAAATCGTTCCATAATATTTTCACAGTTGTTTGTAATATCCATACCAATACATTATATACATAGATGTCTTTAAGTTATATTATAATTCAATTAAGCACTTCTCTTTTACTTTCTTTACAATTTTATTGTTAGGGTCATGGTTTATTTTCCAATTTTTATTATCAAAATCATTGAAATTATTAGACGTTTCGATAATCTTATATTTTTGTTTTACATAAAATCGTTTTCTTTGCGCAAATTGTTTTTTAAATATTTCATGATCATCCAGAATATCAATAACAACTGGTTGTTCATGTTTAGTTCGCAAAATTCTTCCTACTGCTTGAACAATATCTGTTTTTGGTGTTGCTAATAATAATGTAGTAAGAGTTTTAATATCTAAACCTTCAGAAGCCATAGAATAAGTAGCAATAATTACTTTTTTTGTTTCACTTATTTTTAATTCAGATTCTTTCATTCCACCTACATAATATCCTACATCTGCTATATTTCTATTTAAAATAGCATCGTGTAAATATTTTAACAATGATTTATTGTGTGCTAATATAATGATTTGTTGTTGAGGATTTTCTTGTAATGTATGTATGATATATTTAATAATATATTCACTTCTATGATTATAATTGCACAATTTAGTTATCATACTACTATATTGTACATTTCCTCTAAAATCATATTTTACTTCATTGAAATCATCATCATCGACCTTGTATTTTAAACATTTCACTAATACTTGATGTTTACTATTATCACGTTTTTCGACATGTATAGTGTCACCAATAAACATTTTAAAAACTTTACTCAGTCCATCTTTTCTTTCCATTGTTGCGCTTAAACCTAGTGTATATGATGTTACTACTTTATTAAGTGCTTGACTAAATACTTCTGCACCCATATGGTGTACTTCATCTATTATCATTAAACCAAAATCAGCAAATAAATCACTATCATAATCTTTCATTGATAAAGATTGTATCATACCAATAACAACATCATTATTTTCTATATCTATTGTCTTTCCTTGTATTTTACCTATTTTAATGTTTGGCATAAATTCATTAATACGTTCAACCCATTGATTCATTAAAAACTCTTTGTGAACAAGTATAATTGTTTTCAATTTTAATCGTGAAATAATGTTTATAGCAATTACTGTTTTACCCAATCCTGTATCAATTTCTAGACATCCTCCACCAAATCCAACGTATTTATTATTAATATAATCAATATATTTATCTACAATTTTTTCCTGGTAATCACGTAATTTTCCATTAAAAACAACATTTATAGTTTTTCCTTTGACAATTTTATTTTCAGCAACACCATATTTTTCCAGACCAAAATATTTAGGGAGATAAAATTTAGTATTTGATTCTCTATAAATTGGAAAAGATTCTACTTTTTGCATTTGACTCATTGCTTTAGGAACGAATGGTTTTACATTCAATTCTTTTTTAATAAAATCAATATCTTCTTTGTTAATATTTTTTTTATAAATAGAATATCCTTTTTTTCCAATATAGTTTGACATTAATATTTATTAATTAATATTAAATATTAGGAAATATCTAATTCAATTTTATAATTAAATTAAAATATATTATCTTTGTTATTATTATACTATAATGGCACTCAAAGAAAATTTATTTTTATCAAATAAAAGTTTTACAACGTTAGATTTAGTTTTATTAACTATTTTTATGATCTTTTTATTCACATATGATGTTAGATTACCTTCTACTATTTCTAATACAATCGACAGTGTATATGGTAACATAGTAGTATTAGTAGTATTTATTATTATTTTTATGAATACAAATAATGTTGTTGGTATTGTAGGTTTTCTTGTTGCTTACGAATTAATTAGACGTTCAACAAGTGAATCAAAAATTCCTTTGAATTTACCAGAACTTCCAAGTGAAGAAGAAAAAATTTTGAAATTAGAAAAATATAATTCAGATCAACAAACCAAAAAACCAGAAACATTAGAAGAAGAAGCGGTTGATGGTGTAGTAGAATATGCTATTGGTGAAAAAATTGAAAGTGATGTAAAACCCATTTTACATAAATTACATAATGCAACTGATATAATTGAACTTGAATAAAAATTTAAATATATAATTAACTATGATAAATTATATATTTTAGATATTTTTAGTCGGTGTATTATTTAATTAATCTTTTGTTGTAATTACTTTAAAACCAACATAGAAAATTGACATTAATAATAAAATAGATATTGAGTTTTCTACTGAAGATTTTACACAAAATTCTTCATTATTAAAAACAGAAAATCCTTCAACAGTATCTTCACTATCATCTTCATCTACAGGTGAACCTTTACTTTCTTGTCTAACTTCAATATATATATCATTTGATATTTTTTGCCCTGTTTGTTCTCCTGAATAAAATAATGGGATATTTCTATCTCTATTTAATCTAATTCTTGACTTTACTAACTTGTTATATTCATTTACTCCTATTAAATTATGTTCATTTGTATGAAATACAATAATATCATTATTATTACTTTTATAATAAAAGTAAGGTTTATTAGGTAAAAATGAATTCATAGTAAAATCTATTTTAACCCATGTTTCATCACTACAGGCAACATTACTAATATTATCTAATATATCAGTTAACATTTCATTACAATTTTTTTCGTCACCAGATGATTTAGGTAATTTTGAATTGTATTCTTTCAATAAAGGAATAAATATATAAAAATTACCAGGTGTTCCATCTATTTTACGATGTGTTATACATATTTCTGCGTCAGCTCTTTGTCTGTTATAAGTATGTAATGATGGTGCATATATACTAACACTTGTTGGATTATATCCTGTTCCATCAAATGTAATAGATGGTGCTGTTTGTTCAAGTGGTTTCAAATTAATTGTAATATTCGACGATGTTTTTTGTACACAAATTTGATCATTTACTTTGTAATCATATCTAATACTACATTTATTTTTACAGTATCCCTCAATACCTTCAATTTCTATATTTTTAGCAGAAGTAATAGGAGTATTTATAGTCATTTATATATTATAAATGAATATAAAAATATAACAATATAGATTTATTAATGTTAGAAACAGATTTTTTTAATTTAATAATAGCAACAAATTTAAAGACATTATTAGAAAAAATTCACCCAGTTATTTTAATTTTATTATTCATATTTTATCATATATTTAATAATTTCTGTAATTTTAGTCCAGTCAATATTTATTTAAATAAAATGAATAATTATATTTTTAAATTTAAAAATATTACTAAAACAAAAAATTCTATTGTATATGAAGCAACAAGAAATGTTATTACAACACAATATCAAAGTGTTCCTAGAATTTCCACAGATTATACAAATGAATTTATTAGTATAGTTAAATACTTAAATGAACATAGTATTTATTTAAAAGAAAATGTTCAAAGTAAATTAATACATGAATTAAAATATATTTATACAAAGGTAGATGAATCATCATATTATGATGATGAAACATGTGATGATATTACTAATAATTTTTATATCATATCTCAATCTGAAGATTTCTTTTTTACAAAAAATATATACGCTAATATTGAAATAATTGATAATCCTAATGATGATGAAAAAAATAGTAAAATTTCTAATAAAAAAATTCAATTTATTATTGAATTATATAGTTTTAATTTAACTTTTGAAGATATAAAATCATTTGTAAATACATTAACAGATAAATATTTACTTGAAATTAAAGATCAGAAAAAAGAAAATCGTTATATTTATAAATTAATGACTAATAAATATGATGATAGTATTTATGATTGTTGGAAAGAAACGGTGTTTAAAACAACACGAAGTTTAAATAATATATTTTTTGAAAAAAAAGAAGAATTTATTAATAAATTAGATTTCTTTCTTGGCAATGAAAAATGGTATTATGATAAAGGTATGCCTTATTCACTTGGTATTGCATTATATGGTGAACCTGGTACAGGTAAAACATCACTAATAAAAGCTCTTGCTAATTATACAAAAAGACATATTGTATTATTATCATTTAAGCTTATGAAAACAGTAAAAGATCTTGATACCTTTTTTTATGAATCTACATATAAATCGTCAAATGATAAAAATTCTATAGATTTTCAAGATAAAATTATTGTATTTGAAGATATTGATTGTGCAGATGAAATTATATATGAACGAAAAAATAAATTAAAAGATGAAGAAGATTTGTCTAATATAAATTTAAAAAAAATGATTGACATTAATGCTAAAAAAAAATGGAAAAAAACTACAACAGAAAAAGAAAATGAAAATTCTATTGGTTATGTTTCTTCTATAGACTCACAAAATGACCCTTTAACACTTGATGATATTTTAAATATATTTGATGGAATAAGAGAAACTCCGGGTAGAATTATAGTTATTACTACAAATCATTACGAAAAACTTGATAAGGCATTGAAACGTCCTGGTCGTATTGATATTGATATGAAATTAGATTATATAACTAATAATGTATTTAATAACATGTATAAGCATTTTTTTAATGCTGATTTTAATGGAAAATTAAATGATATTAATTTATATGATAAAAATATTACACCTGCTGAGATAACAAATTTATTTATAACAAGTAATAATAATAAAGAAAAATTTGATAATTTATTTCAAAATTTTCTAATGCAATGAATAATTAATTTATGATATATTTTTATTTAAAATTGAAATAAAAATATAAAATCAAGTATTAATATAATAATAATAATGGTAGAAATTACACTTAACAGCAATTATTTCATATCACTATATAAAGCTAGAAACAATATATTAGAAATTCTTGAAGATTCTAATTATGATGTTAGCGATTATAAAGAATTTTCTATGCATGAATTACATTCGATCATTCAAAATAATCAATTAGATATGATTGTTTCACGTGAAAACGAAGATGAACCACATACAGGGAAAAAAGTGATGATTCATTTTTATGAATTACTTAATAAAAATAATAAAACTTTACGTGATAAAAATATTGATAATTTAATTGAAGAATACTTTTATATTCAAAATATTTTACAAGCAAATGATAGATTAATAATTGTTGTAAATGATGATCCAAATGATACACTTGTAAATTATTTGAAATTACAATGGGAAAAAAATAATATTTTAATTAATGTTATTAGTTTGAAAAGATTACAATTTAATATTTTAAAACATAAAATGGTTCCACAACACAAAATATTATCTAGCAAAGATAAAGAAGATTTTTTCAAAAAATATAATATAGTCAATAATAATCAAATACCTGAAATATCGCGTTTTGATCCTGTTGCACAAGTTATTGGTATTAAACCGAATGAAGTATGTGAAATAATTCGGCCAAGCAAAACAGCAATTGAATCAACTTATTATCGTACTTGTGTTAATTATTAATTATTAAATATATAATTATATATATAATTATGGATAAAAGAGAGGGGTTAATAATAACAAAGAAACCTAATGAAAAAGTAAATATCAAAAGATCTCCAGGAGAACCAGCTCCTGTTGTTAAAATAAATAGAGACTATGATGAAAAAGAAGTTTACAAAAGTTTTAGTTCAAATGAAAAATATTATAATGCCATAATAAATGAAAAAAAAGATTGTGAATATTTAAAAAATGCTTTCAAAGTCTTAGATGATGCATTGGCATATGAACAAGACGTTGGTTTTGATTTTTTTACGGATATTGATGAATATACACCAAGAGATGCTGAAATAGAAGTTGAAAAAATAAAATCATCTATGGAAACAATAAAAATTGAAGAAGCAAAATTAAGAAAAATATTGCAAGATTTATTATCTAATGGAGCTATAGATGCTAAAAAGAAAACTGAACAAAAATATACTAATAAAAATAAATCAAAAAATAAATTTGATCAACATTTAGAAGATAAAATAGATATGTATAACCATTATACAACATATGGTATAATGTTGCTTATTTATATTATCTTATTTGCACGTGCTTAACTTGTTAGTTTTTTAATGTAATAAAATAGTTCAAATGTAATTTAAAACCATAAAAATATAATATTTAGATAAAATATATATAAATATTATGAAAAATCCAGACTTAGTGACTTTACAAGGACAAAATGAAGATTATGATTTGAAATTAAATCAAAAATATGCTGAATTTGGTTTATGGACTGTAGGTTCATTAGCTTTAATGATCAGTTTATATTTTATAAGTAATAGAAAACCACAACCATAATTTTTCAAAAATAGCAATTGGTAATTACAATACATATTTAATTAATTAAAATCTTAATTAAATATATATAATATAATGACTGCCGCACCAGGAATTACATGTAATAATGAATTTTCTTCCAGTATACCATATACACCTGATAGTTCTAATTTATTCGATAAATTATTTGGTAGAACTGGTACAAAAGAAGAAAATGATAGTCTTAATCAAATTAAGGGTAAAATAGATGAAGTCGAATCTCAACGTAAAGATGCTTTATTAGAATTAGAAAGATATAGATTATTTGTTATAATATTCATATTTTTATTGGTTGTAATGTTTGTAGTATATTTTATGGTTATTGTGTCACAAAGTTCATCTAATTCTCCACCAAGTGGTGGTGGACGTGTTCGTTTAGGTGGAGGAAAAAAATAAAAATTGAAAAATATTTTTAAAAATTATATTGAATAAAAAAATATTTAATATTATCAAAAATGTTAGAATATATCCAAGAATCTACAAATAATTATAATATTGCCATTACAAATTTAAATAAATTTGGAATGGTAAATTTAGGTTGTATTTATTGTAAGGAAATATATTGTATCGAAGAAAATATTCATAAGTTTATTACTAATAATAATAATACAATCGTGTGTAATTGTTGTAATGTTGATGCTGTTATACCAATTGTTCCAGAATCTAAATTATTTAAACACATCATTACATACGAAGAACAAATCAAAAAATTACAAGAATTTTATGATGAATCTTTTACAACAATTAATTTAGACGAAAGTTATGAAGATTATGAGTATAATGATTATAACGATGACATTGTACATGTATTTTAAAAAAAATATTTTTAAAAATATATATATTTAAAAAAATAAATAAAAATTATATTACATAGTTTTTTATGTTAAGATATGATCAAATATTTGGTATATTTTTTTTATCATTAATTATGTTTTATTTAATTATTCTATTAATAAAAATAATTAATTATAATTTGAATGAAAATAATTTATTGAATAATAGCACTAATAGCTCTTAATATAAAAATTTAATATACTTAAAAACAATACATTAACCATATTTATAATGAATATTTACGATTTTTTAATTAAAAATGGAATTTATATAATTTTAGGTTGTAGTTATTATTCTTTATATAATCCTTTGTTAGCATTATATATATTTTTAAAATCGTTTTCAGCAAATTATTATATGAATTTTTATCATTTATATCCTAATCCGCAATTATATAGATGGAAACACTTGGTACGTTTAACAGATACAGGACATTATGCTAATTTTCTATTTTATTTTAATCCAAGTTATTTACCAATTTGTCATAATATTTTATTTATTATTAGTTTTGGTTATTATTTTACAAAATTATTTTTTAATATGAAAGATACTGATGATAGAAATCATGCTAATTTAATAACAAGTTTACAAACAATTCATTGTGAATTAAATCATTCTATGCCATATTTAATTGTATTTTATTTTAATACTCAAAATAAATATGAATTTAATATTAATACATTAATACAAACATATGTTTGGTGTTATTGTTGGCTTATATTTATTTACATACCATGGAGATGTTTTACAGGGGATTATGTATATTCTGTTTTAGATCCAAAACAAACGTCATTTAAATTACAATTTATTATTATATTAATACTTCATTTTATTATTTTTATTGGAAACACAATAGGTATGTATGCTAATAACATTGCTACAAATTTTATTACACTGGAATAATTTAATTAATAACATTTTTTATAATTTAATGTTATTAATATATTATAATGAATATCATAAATATTATATCGTATATAATAGTTGGGACTTTAACTGGTTTATTTATGGCAACTATCGGTGCAGATGGTTTAATAACAGTTCCAGCATTATGTATACTTGGGTTAAGTCTAAAAAAAGCTGTTATAATTGCATTAATATTACAAGCATTACCACAAACAATACCTGCATTATATAATTTTTGGAAAAATGATGAAATTTCAAAAGAACTTATTTACATTTCACTCTTACTTATATTTGGAAATTTTATAGGTACATATTATGGCAGTTTTATTCATACAAAAAAATTATTAAGTGAAAAACAATTATATTTATTTTTTGTAGTGTTTTTATTAATATCAGCTTTATATGTTACATGCGAACATTTGTTATAATTAATTCTTTATTTTTAAAAATAATAATATATTACTAATTTATAAATGGGAAATCCTTGGAGAGATCATATTCAAGAAACAATGAAAAAAAATCCAAAAATGAAATTTAAAGATGTTTTGAAAATGGCCGGTAAAACTTATAAAAAACGTTCAACATCTTATAAACCATCAAAACCTACAAAACGCGTAAAACCTACTAAAGTGATGAAAGCTACAAAATCTAAGAAATTAGAAAAAAAAACACGTAAATCAAAAAGAAAAGAAACTGCATGGAGTAAACACATCAAAGAAACAATGAAGAAAAATCCTAAAATGAAATTTAAAGATGTATTAAAACTTGCTGGTAAAACATACAAAAAGTAAGTATGTAAGTAAGTATATTTCTCTCTAATGTATTTTCTCTCTTTTAAATAAATAAAAATTGATTTATAATAATCGTTTGAGTTTATTATAAATTTTATTATGATGGAAGTTTCAAAAAATATCGAAGAGAGAAATATGGTAGAGATTGGAGGAATTGTTGAAGAAGAAAACAACGTTGTTGATGATAATAGTAACAATAATGATAAAATAAATGAAAATAAAAAATTTACAGATGGTGTTGTTGCAAGAGATAAGTGGAGTAAACCTATTGTTACAGATAATCTTTTATCAATGGAAGATTTTAATAAAGAATGTAATAATGTATTTATAAAAGGAGCTGATATAGTTTTGGATAATACAAATAGACAAACAGTAATACAAACTATACCCGTAAATAATAAATTATGGAGTGAAAATATAGAACAAATATACACAATTGTAAAAGATGGGAAAATTATTAAAATTGGTGGCACAAGAAATGGAATGAAAAATAGATGGGGTAGTTATTTATGTGGCCATCATGTTTTGGAGAGAGGTAAAAGTGGAAAAATGTCTGTAACAAACGCGCATTTATATCATAGTATTGAAAAGGATTTACTTGAAACAGAATCAAAATATGAATTTTATACATGGACTCTTCCTATAGTAGAACATACAATTAATATCTTAGGAGAAGAAACAAAAGTAGTTTCACAAACATATCATGCATATGAATCTTGTTGTATAAAAAAATATAAATCTATCACAGGTATTATTCCAATTATGTGTGATAATAGTGATCCAACATACAAATAATTATTTAAATATTACATACCAGTTATCGTACATTATTATACCATCAATTATTCCACCAATATTTAAACCAGCATATAAATAATATAAAATAGATTCAGGATTAAAATAGTTAAAAAACAGTAAAATGCTATGTATTAACCAATGATGTACATGTATTACATTTTTTTTATATTTAATTTGATTAAATTTGTAATAACATTTATTCTGTTTTTCACCATATACACAAATATTTCTATATAAAAATAATGATATTAATATTCCAAATATTAAATAAACAAAATTTAAAGAATCATCAATTATATTCAACATATAATATGAAAATAATAAAATTATTTACATAATTTTTATTATGTAAAATAACTTATCAAATATTATTGTTAATAAATTCTATTTCATTAGATGTAATATTAAATTTATTATATACATCATCATAATTATTACAATATGGAAAATTCTGCATTATACGTATGTTATTAAAATTTCCATATCTACAAATATTATTAATAAATTTATACATTGGATGATTTAATACCTTATTGATATTTTCTGCTTCTTTTTTATTTTTACACTTTATAAAAGCAACTGATTGTGTCATACCACAGTTATTTACAAATGTACCATAATAAGATGTTGTACTTATAAATACTTTATAACCATCTTGAAATTTATGTGGTCTACTACTCCATACTGTTTGTTTTGGTGTGTGAATTAATTTATATTTATATATATCATCTTTATTGTTTGATATAAATTCTTTCTTGGTATATTTGTGTAAATCACTACTTGTTTCAACTTTAAATTTTTTATTTTTTTTATCTATAGTCTTATGAAGAATTGATTGAATAATTTTATTGTAATATAATGGAATATAATTACGAACTTCACTTTTTACTGTATCATTATATACATTTTTTTTCCATTTTCCTTCTATTTCAATATCTTTGTAATGTGGTGTTTTTTCTATAAGATACCATACAAACGATGACCCAACATCTTTAAAATATTTCTTCGCATTATGAATATTTATATAATGTATTTGTAATTCTGTTAATGTTTTAATTAATGTATTTCTATCAGCAAAAGACATCCAGTTATCAGGTGTAATATACAAAAGAAATCCTTTGTCATTTAAAAGTTCCAATGATTTATTTATAAATAAACCGATCATATTATGATTTTTTGATGCACGTTTACCGTTTGGCAATAATTTTGCGTATGGTGGATTCGCTGGTATTAAATCAAATTTATAATCTGTTTTTAAATTCAAGAAATCTTCTTGATAAATATTTAAATCTTCATGATTAAATATTTTTTTTAGTACATCAATACGTTTTTCATTAATATCGTTAAAATATAACATGTTATTTAATATATGTTCTTTTGTATGATATTTAATTAATTTAAAATAAATTACTATTGGAAAATTTCCACAACCACAACAAGGATCTAATATTTTATTATTCTCATTTTTCCAAAATTCATCATCTATTTTATTTACCATATCTTCAACACAATCTAACGGTGTCGGTTTATCATTTGATGTTTCAACTAATTCATTATTTACGTTAAGATAATTATCATAATATTTTTTCAATTCTATATAACCATTATCTAAATTAGGTGTATTCATTATATTTTCATTAATATTGTTATTGTTATTTACATTCAATTTTTTATTTTTTACACTCATTACTAATATTATTATATGCTGTTTATGTTTAATTAATTTATAAATTAAAAAAATTATAAATTAATACTTTCTTTTTATTTATTGATTTTTCTCACGTAATTTAATATATTTACTATATTCATCTTTCAAAACTTTCAATTCACTTAGCCACATATTTTCAATAGTAGTTGCTATTACAATATCTAATTGTTCTTGTTTTTTGTTAAATTCATCATTTAATTTATCTATATTTTCTTCACTTACACTATCCATTGACATTTTAAGTAAATATTTGAATTCATCATCATCATTTACTATCATATATTGATTATCTTTTAACTCTTGAATAATTTCTGCCTTTTTCTTTTTATTCAATATCAATTTATCATCTAATACTTCACTAATATAACGTTTTTTATTATATAAAACATCTCTTTCATGTGTTAATACTTTTATTAGATGTTGTTTACGTTCATCATACATTTTTAATCTAATATCAAAATAGTCATCTATAATATCAGCTACCTGATCATATTTCTTCAATTTTTCATCAGCATTAAACATATGCATATTTGTTGTACTAATTGTTGTAAATAATTTTAGTGTTTTTTCCAATCCATTACAACCATTTTCACATGTATTACTTTCTAATATTTTCAAATTATCATGTGTAAATGTAACAATAATATCAATATTTGTCGATTTACTCATATCATCAATTTCTTTGATAATCGGTGATACCTTTTTTCCATTTTTATCAACATTTGCTGCAAGTGTTTCAAGATGTTGTTTAAAATCATCTGTCCAATAACCAATTGGTAATTCAATAACTCTAATTTTATTTTCACTAATCATTTGATATTTACCACATATTAGAAACTTACTATCATTCATTTTATGTATTGTACCTTTGAAACCTTCATAATATGGAATAAATTCTCTATTTACTTCTTTTGATTTTAATTTATTTTCCAAATATTGAACAATTTGTAATGGATTATAACATGGTATTTCTGTACTAAAACCAGTACCAATTCCTTTAGAACCATTTACCAATAACATTGGTATAATTGGTGCATAAAATATTGGTTCAACCAATTGACCATCATCATCCAAATATTTTAGTATAGCATCATCACCTTGATTATAAATAACTCTTGTTATTTTATTCAACATTGTATAAATATATCTCTCAGATGCTGAATCTTTACCACCTTGCAATCTTGTTCCAAACTGACCATTTGGCATAAATAAATTAATATTATTTGAACCCACGAAATTTTGTGCTAAACCAACAATAGCAGCGTTTAAACTTGCTTCACCATGATGATAACCAGAATGTTCTGAAACATATCCTGAAAACTGAGCAACTTTAATTTCTTGTGTTAAATTTTTCTTAAAAGCACTATATAATATTTTTCGTAAACTGATTTTCAACCCATCCATAATATTAGGAATTGAACGATCACAATCATATTTTGAAAAATGTATCATTTCACGTTGAATAAAATCCTTATAACTGATTTCACTTACATTTGTATCCAAATAAAGATCTCGATTATAATCACCTAACCATTCTTTGCGATCATCTGCACGCTTTTTATTAAATACCATGTCAATAGCATCATCACAATCGTTATCTTTGTGATTAAAATGTACTATTTTTTTTTCTTTAAAATATTCTTTGAATTCTGTACCAGTACTGGTACCCAAACCTTTGTAATATTTTATTTTCCATGATGATGTATCACCTATATTTGCTTTCCATTTTTCATATTCACCTTCATTGTAAAATAACAATGTTTTATTACCCTTTTTAGCTTTCAAAATAGGTGTATTCATAAATCCTATAAAATTATCTACTTTTGATAATTGATTCCATTGACATTGAAATAAATTCAAACATAAACCTTTAATATGAGAACCATCTAAATCTTGATCAGTCATAAATAATACTTTTCCATATCTAAGCAATTTTTTTGCATTTTCATTATTATATACTTTATTAGATTCCAACCCAATTATTTTTTTTATTTCAGTTATTTCTTTATTTTCAAGTAATTTTTTCGATAATTCTCCACGAACATTCAATATCTTACCTTTCATTGGATAAACACCAAATATATTTCTATCTTCTGATGATAATCCAGATACAATTCCAGCCTTTGCTGAATCACCCTCACAAAATATAATTGTACATTGTGATGATTTTGATGTACCTGCCCAATTTGCATCAATCAATTTTGGTATTCCACGAATATTTTTTGATTTTGAACCATCGGTTTTCTTAGCAGCTTTATTATCTTTTATTTCACTAATTGCACAAGCAGATTCCATTACTCCTAACTTAGCTATTTTATCAATACATTTATCATTTACTATACATGTTGAACCAAATTTAGTATAAGGTGTGTTCATATAATCTTTTGTTTGACTATCAAATGCCGGATTTTCAATATCACAACGAATAAATAACATTAATTGTTCTTTAATTGAATTAGCATTTACTGTTACTTTTTTCTTTTTTTCTATATAAGCAATTAATTTTTTTGTAATTTGATTTAAAATATATTCTACATGTTTTCCTCCTTTTGATGTGTAAATACCATTTACAAAACTAACTTGAGAAAATTCTTGACTTGGACTCATACAAACAGCATAATGCCATCGATCATTTACTTCTTCATAAATACGTTCATGCTCACTTTTTGGACCAATATAAAGATCAATATATTGTTGTAAATTTTTTACTTCTAAAACTTTTTTGTTATATGTTACTTTAATGTGCTTTTTTGTGACAGCACTAATATCATAAATTCTTTTAATAAATAAGTTAATCATATCTTGAGATAATTCTGTTAAACCAAAACGTTGATAATCTGGTTTAAATGTAATTTTAGTATATGGTTTACCGCTACATTTGGTAATTTTTGGTTTTTCGATTACATCTAAATTTGATGAAAACTTTTGTGTATATTTCAATTTTCGTACATGGTCAACTGTCTCAATAGAACCATGTGTAGACCATATCAAAACTAATTTAAATCCAAAACCATTCTTTCCTCCTACTATTTTTTTCTCTTCTTTGTTATAATTTGTTGATGTTCTAAGATGTCCAAAAATCATTTCTGGAATCCAAATATCATATTCAGGATGCTTTTCAATATCAATTCCATTGCCATCATTTGTCATTGTTATTTCATTATTTTCAATATTTATATTAATATGAGTTACAGGATAATGATTTTGTTCCGGTTCATTTTGAATTTTTTGTTGCATTCTTATTACATGATCCCTACAATTAACAATACCTTCGTCAAATAACTTATATAAACCAGGAATATAATCAATATTTTTATTTATTATTTTTTTGTTTTCAGGATCGTAAATATAACATTCTTGATTTACATTTTCAACAGATCCAATATACGTATCTGGATTATCCAAGATATGTTGTTTATCTGTTTTTTTTTGATATTGTTTTGCTAATGAATTATTCATAATACTTTATTGTATAATATTAGATTTAAATGTTTTTCAATTTTATGTTTTATTAAAATTACAATTATATTACAATTATATTACAAATATATTACAAATATATATATAATATAATAAATAATGGCAAACATTCCTAATATTACAGATGTAAGTATTAATGTGTTAAGAAATACAAATTATGTTTTTAAATTATTAAATGATATAGATTTTTACGACATTTCTGGAACACCTTTTATTGAAATAATTACAACAAATAGTAAAGGTAGTGCTGCAACTAATGGTAATATTTGTCAATATCAACCATTACAACATAGTAATGATAATGACAGTTTTCAATATTTTATACAAACGCAATATGATGGACAAGTTTACACAAGTGAAACTAAAACAGTCAATATTACCATCAATTATATTACACTGGGTGAAAATATTGATCAAATAGATGTTTATAGTAGTATATCTATTGATAATAATATTACGTCATTAGTTATTGATCCTGCTGTATATATTATTAATGAACGTACATTTTTAAATAATCATAATATTCAAAAAATAAATGGTAAAAATGTTGCTTTAAAAACAATAAAACGCGAGGCCTTCTATTTTTGTGAAAATTTATATGAAATTGAATTTGATGATATTGAAGAAATGGAAGATTCTGCTTTTCACAATACAAATTTAAATAAAATTATTATTAATAACATTGAATATAATATTGGTGCTACTGAATTAAAAATACCTAATGGTATAACAGAATTAAAAGGTAAATTTGAAAAAAATAGTGATATTATTAACACTGTTACACCACCAATTATTCTTCCTAATTCGGCAATAACATACAAATATTTGCGTGATTTATTTTTACCTGAAAGTTTAACACATATAGGTGATTATATATTTTTTAATAGATATCATGGCAAAATGGAAAAAGTAGTCATATCAAAAAATGTTGTATATATAGGTTGGGGTGCATTTTTTGGACATCCAATATCATCTGTATTAATAAGTAATAATTTGAATAATATAAGACATGCTGCAATTAATGGTGCTCATTTAAGAAATTTATATATATATAACTTAAACGATAATACTATTAATAATGGTAACATTGGTCTTTTTACTAAATTTTATTATCCTGAAGTAGAACCTTTAGATACATTTGATAATTTTGCGTCTGTATTAAATTCTGGTATATCAACTGATGAATTATTTTATTCAAATTATATTCAAAATCAAATTACAGCTCAAACATTTGAAGATACAAGTGTAAATATAAACTTACAAGATGAAAACGATAGTGAAAATACTGTATATAATATTGTTGTTAATCCTGCCGGTAATTATACTATTAATGATAACATTATTAATTATGTACCATTAAACAATTATGATTTAATTGATTCTATGTCTGTGTTAAAAATAAATGAAAATATAAGTGAAATTGTTTTAATATATATTAATGTTATATCTGTAAATGATAGACCAAGTGTTTCAAATATTGATAATTTAGAAACACCAGAAGATATACCATTAAATATTGTATTACAAGGTCAAGATATTGAAGATGAAACTATAGATTTAAGTTATTCTGTTGTAGTTGAACCATCATTTGGTATTATTAATATTAATAAAAATATCGCTACCTATATTCCCAATTTAAATTATTATGGTCCTGATAGTTTTACATATAATGCTACGGATATAAGTGGTATGACTTCACTTGATGCATCTGTTAGTATTAATGTAATCGAAGTAAATGACCCTCCAGTTGTACAAGATTTTAGTGGTGAAATATTTGAAAATACTGATATTTCTTTTTTATTAACAGTTGTTGATAGTGATATAATCGATATATCAGAAAATTTTTCATTTCAAATTACTAAACAAGCTGATAATGGTATTGCAACAATAACAAATAACATTTTATATTATATACCAAATACTGATTTTTTTGGTAATGAATTAATACAATATATTTCAAAAGATGCCAGAGATTTAAGCTCAAATATAGGTAATATTAATATTATTATTAATGATACACCGCCCCCACCTGTATTTCCTATTGGAACAAATATAGATGTTACAACACTTGAAGATGATATTATTAGAATTGATCTTAAAGCTTCATATAATAATAATATAATAAATGATGCTTCATTTATAATTATGAATGAACCGTTGAATGGTATTGTTAAATATAGTTCTTTTAATCAATTGTCATATAAACCAAATTTTAATTATTTAGGAAATGATAGTATAACTTATAAAGTAATATATGACAATAAAGAATCTATTGAAAATTATGTAATAAATATTAAAATAAATGAAAAAATATTTTCTAAAAACAATGGTTGTAGAAAATGTCCTCCAAAAGTAATTTTTACTACAACAAATACTACATATCACAATAAATCATTTAGAAAAACATTTTATGAAATAAATACACGTGATACTGGAAGTTGTTTCAATTTAGTACGTCAAGAACCTAGAATATTACCAATATTAAAAAATAAATTTTAATAATATTTTTTTTATTGCGTTATTGTATAATGGCTCGTTTTAGTAAAGGAAGTGATGGTAAATACAACATTAAGGGTAAAAAATTTGAATTTGTAACAGGTAGTCGTGCTCAAGTATGGCATGGAACCGCATATGAAACAACTGGTGGATTAACAAAATCTAAATTACATAAAAATAAAGCTGGACGTATTGTATCTGCATCAAAACACAAATCTGCTAAAAAAGAAAAACGTCTTGTCAAAGCTGGTTATTTAACCAAAAAAGGTAAATTTGGTTTTGTTAAAAAACAAACCAAAAAAAGAGGAAAAAAATAAATAAATAAATAATTTATTATAAAATTGATTAAAATAAATATATTAAAAAGAAACTAATTAATATATTTAAATAATGGATCAAGATAGCTTTTTACACGAAGTAAAATTCTTATTAGGAAAATACAAGCAAGGTGTTGAAAATAAAGAGTCTAAAAGAATACGTGAATTGAATGAAACCAATGATGTTTTAAATAATTTACCAATTGTAAAAAAATTAAAAGAACGTATTGTATTTTTAGAATATGAAATTCAAAGATTAACTAATAATAGTGAAAATAAAATTTATGTTGAAGTTGATGAAATAAGCGATGATGATAATAATAATGTAAAAAATAAACAAGAAATTGAAATTGAATCTGTAAATGTTATTGTAGATGAAGATGAAGATGAAGATGAAAATGAAAATGGTGAATTGAAAGAGAAAACAGTAGAAGAAAAAGAAGAGGAAAAACTACAGATGAAATTCAAACTATTACAAGAAGACAAAAATAATAATAAATGTAACTGCGAAGAATGGCCAGTAGAGGAAGAAAAAGTTGAAGAAGAAGAGGAGGAAGAAGAAGAACAAGAGGAGGAAGAAGAAGAGGAAGAACAAGAAGAACAAGAAGAACAAGAAGAACAAGAAGAACAAGAGGAAGTTGAAGAAGAAGAAGAAGAACAAGAGGAAGAAGAAGAGGAAGAAGAAGAACAAGACGAAGAAGAAGAACAAGAGGAAGAAGAAGAACAAGAGGAAGAAGAAGAACAAGAGGAAGAAGAAGAGGAAGAAGAAGTTGAAGAAGTAGAAGAAGAAGAACAAGAAGAAGAAGAAGAACAAGAAGAAGAAGAGGAAGAAGAAGAAGAGGAAGAAGAAGAAGAGGAAGAAGAAGAAGAGGAAGAAGAAGAAGAGGAAGAAGAAGTTGAAGAAGTTATTATAAATGGAAAATCATATTTTACTGAAAATAAAATAAATGGAATTATTTATGAGAATAATGATGAAGAAGTTGGTGATGAGGTAGGAAAATATGTAAAAGGAAAACCTGTATTAAAAACCTAATTTCTTGTTATAATATTTAAAAATAGAATAAAAATATAATATAATTATTTTTTACTATAATTATATTATATATATGAATAGTGATATTATACAAGGTTCTTTAATAAGCTTTTTTGCATTAGGAGCAATTAATATGATATGTCATTTAATTTTGGGTGGATGGTTTAAAATTATAATAAAAAATATTCAAATTGCTCCAATGGAATTAAAATTATATCCTGCATTAATTAGTTATATGTTAATGGGATTTGGATTATATTATTTTATTATTTTTAAAAATGCTACTACTATTGAAGCTGGTATATTAGGAATGATAATTGCAGGATTTTATGAATTTATGAATTTTGCAACATTTAAAAAATGGGACATTGTATATACTATTTTTGATATAATATGGCATGGAATTATATTTGTATTAGCATTCCGTATTGTAAAATTATTAATGTAAAAAAATAATAAAAATAATAAAAATAATAATAATTTAAAATGACAATAATATAAAATTTTAAATTATTAAAACAATTCGTCTATATTTTGAAACAATTTTTTCAATTTTTCACATACATTATTTAAATTATCTTTTACTGTACCAATATTTTCATCTTCGTTGTATATTAATCTTAAAACACTAAAATTATCATGAGGATGAAATTTTTTAAATGAACAAAATGATAATTTATTCGTTTTTTCCATATATTCTTCGATAAACATATATTCTAAACTTTTACCTATTGTATGTGTCATATCGACTAATTTAACATCATATGAATAATCATTCACAATATCTGTTTCTCTAATTTCTAATTCATCATCACTAATTAATTTTTGAATATATGTAAGATTATTTTTAATTATTTTACATGCCATTTTAATTATTTCAGTATTTTTAAAAATACCGATCGTTTCAACAGTAAAATCAAAACTATTAGGTGTTATTATACGCTTTGCATCTAAAAGTAAGAAATCTTCTTTTTGTTGTAATATATCTTCTTCTGGTACTTTTAAACTTGTTAGTTCTTTTTCTTTTGTAAACCATGTTTTTTGAATTAGTTCATTATCTACTGTAGCAGCGTAAGTACTTGTAGAAACAACATTAAATACACCATTTTCTTTTGCGCAACTTCTACTTATCTTAGCATTTAATTTTATTTTTTCTCCTGGAATATTTCCTATTTGTGGTCGCAATCTTGCAAATAAAATAAAATCATCTGTTATCTTATTTTTTGGAAATAATTCATTAATTTTCTCTTTTGATAAATATGTTTCATTATCTGTATCTTTGATCTTAAAATCATCAGTAGTAATATTAATTATATTTTCACTTGTATTTTCTACATCAATTTCAAGTAAATATTTTTCATATGGAAAATCTTCATCACTTATGTTAATTGGAATACAACTCAAACGATGTTTTAATATTTCATTATTAATACGTGATGTATTCATATAAATATTAATATTTGACCCATTATCTTTTGTAACATCAAAACAAAATATATCAATGTCACTCAATATTGTTCTACGAAGAGCATTTGCAATACTACAATTGATGTTGGACAATGTGAATGTCATAACATCACCATTTTCATTTATCATATTAAGTTCAGGATTCATTTTATTATTTAATATATATATTTCTATTATATTTATTTCAATTTTTTTGTTTTTTGTATTTTAATAATAATTAAAATATAAAAAGAAATTATAAAATCAATTATGAATATTCTATATTACAGTAATTTTTGTCAACATTCAAAAAATTTATTAAATACTTTAGCCAGAAGTAATATATCAAATGGATTTTATTATGTTTGTATTGATAAGCGCGAAAACATAAGTGGTAGTACTATCATTATTTTAGAAAATGGAAATAAAATACCTTTACCTAAAATTATTCAAAAAGTACCTTCATTGTTATTATCAAATCATGGAAATCGTGTATTAACTGGTGATGAAATTTTAAATTATATAAATTTAACAAATCAACAATCACATCAGCAAAACAATACACAAATGGATGACCCAGAACCATTTTTCTTGTCCTATAATAATTATGATAATATTTGCTCAGATAAATATAGCTTTTTGGATAGTACTGATGATGATATGAGTGCTAAGGGAAATGGGGGTGTTAGACAAATGCATAACTATGTTGATATGAATTTAAATCCTTTAATCGCAACACCACCTGAAAATTATACACCTGATAAAATAGGAGACGGAGCTAGTGAAATGGATAAATATATGGCACAACGTGAAAAAGATATCCCTAAAATGAAAATGCCATATACATAATTAGGCTGTGAAACCAAATATTTGTAAACTGTCATTTTTAGATTTTGTGTTATTTGTTTTTCTCTTAATTTGATAATTACCAGTTGTATGTGTTTGAGCAATATTTTTAACCGACATGATATCACTATTTTCATCATGTATTTCTGGTAGAATTTTAGTAAGGGGTTTATCTACAACAAATAAAAGACGATCATTATCAAACAATTGTCGGTATTCTTGTATTGTTAAATTACCATAATATCGTTCTAATAAATAATAAGGATTTGGTGCTGGTTTAATATTTTTTTCATAATTGTAAATTTTACCATATAAAAAATTCATCATTTGATATCTTTCAAATTTTTGAGAACTATCAATATGTTCATTCATTAAATATGCTACTGCACATTCAGGACTACAAAAATTTCCATAAACTTGATAATTTTCATTAATATAATTCTTTGGAATATAAATTGGAGGATTTGAAAAATCATATGTACACCAAAAACAAGCTGATTTTTTTGAACTATAATTTTCATTAAAATGAAATTGCTTTTGTAATTCCTTTATTTTTTTCCAAATTAATTTTATATCTACAGAATTATTGTCGTTTATAGTGTTTTGATTATTATTATTATTTTGATTAGTATTTTCATTAAAAATATTATTTACATCTGTATCATTTAAATTTTGAAAATTTAATGGTATTTGCTTTTGTTCATGAATTGAATAAGATTCTAATTTTTCTTCATTATTCTCTTCATCTAATGTAGTTACATTACATTTTAATTGTAATATAACATTTTCAAATTTATTTTTATCATCTTTGTTTTCATTTATATTTTCAACAATTTTCCCCCCTTTCGGTTTGCGCCCTCGCTTTTTTGGAACTATATTTTGTACTTCATTTGTTACATTTTCTTTTACCTTTGGTTTACGTCCTCTTTTCTTCTTAACTGGTACTTGTTCATTCGTATTTTCATTAATAATATCAATATTATCTTTTACTTCAAGTTGAACTTCACTATTGCAAGTATCTTGCTTCGTCATATTTAATGTAATTTAATTTATTCATTTAAGTTGTTTTAAAAAACATTTTCTGCAAAGTGATTCATATATATCTTCTCCTCCTATTAATATTTGTTTATCTAGATCAAAATGTTTTCTTGTAGTAAAAATTGCTTTTTTCTTACATTTTTTAGTACCACACTTTCCATATAATTTAACTACTTTATCACAAAATGAAATTAATTGTAATATATCACCAATAGGATCGCGTTTATAATCTCCATCTAAACCACAAACATAAACCGTTTTATGGTGTTTTTCTACTAATAAATTTATCATTACTAGTAAATCATCAAAAAATTGACCTTCATTTATTAATATATATTCATAATTTTCAAATCCACCTGGAAGATTGTAAATTTCATATAATTTTTCCATTTCAATACAAGGTGCTTCTTTTTTATCATGTGTTATAATTTTATTTCTTCCATATCTATTATCAAGATTATGATTAATAATCAATACTTTTGATTTATCATCAATATTATTATAAATATCAATAAGTTTTGACGTTTTACCTGAAAACATAGGTCCAATAAATAATTCTAAATATCCTGTTTCTTCCATTAATTAAATTAATTAAGTTATATTTAAATTACTTCAGTAATTAGATTAAAGATATATCTTATATATTATTTAATGATATCAAATAAAGAAAACTTACCTTGGATTGAAAAATATCGTCCAATCCATTTTGATGATATTGTACTCGACCAAAATAATAAAATTATTTTATTAAATATAATAAAAAAACAAACAATACCTCATTTATTATTTTATGGTCCACCAGGAACAGGAAAAACAACAACTGCTATTAATTTTATTGAACAATTTCAAAATTTCAATAATAATAATCACAAAGAATTAATGATTCATTTAAATGCTTCTGATGAAAGAGGTATTGATATTATTCGCAATCAAATAAATAATTTTGTAAATTCCAAACCATTATTCAATAAAGGATATAAATTTGTAATATTAGATGAAGTTGATTATATGACAAAAACAGCACAACAGGCTTTAAAATACTTAATAAATTCTCTTTCAATTAATAATGTGTGTTTTTGTTTAATTTGTAATTATATAAGTAAAATTGATGAAACATTGCAAAATGAATTTGTAAAATTACGTTTTAATCAATTACCGAAAAATGAAATATTTAATTATCTTAAAACTATTGTTGTATATGAAAAAATAAGTATTAACGATGAACAAATTAATCATTTAATTAAATTATTTAAATCTGATATACGAAGTATGATAAATTTTATTCAAACCAATTTTACCAATGAACAAAATCATGTACAAATTATTAAAGAATCAACATGGAAAGATTTTACTAATTTTATTATCAAAAAAAATAACAATAATAAAATAAAAATATACTTTGATGATATTTGTAAAACATACAACATTGATTATAGAATATGTCTAAACAACATTTGTAATTATATTATTAAAAATTATTCCATAAATAGTGATGTATTAAATATAATTGAAATAATAATACATAACAATGAAGCAAATAATATTACATATGTAAATTATTTTTGTGATAAATTATGTGAATTATTTTGAAATAAATAGTGATATCTTGATTGTAATTTATTCATAAAATCATTAGGTGGAGAAAATTTAGAGGGATCAAAAGAATTTTCATTCATTGTCATTTTTTTATTGTCATTTGTAATAACAGGTGATAAGGTTGAACTTTTAATATTACTATATTCATTATCATTAATATTATTATTAATATTATTAATATTAATACATATTTTTTCACTTTTTATTTCCTTTTTTAAAGCTTCTGTTAACAAAGAAGTCATTATTAATATAACTATAGAATAAAACATTCTTATTTTTTAAATTATAATGAAAATTTATATAAAAATTGATTTAAATAAAATTATACAAAATTAATTATTAAAAAATATGTCTCTGGATGAAGAATGGTTGAATTTTCTAAATAATCAAGATGAAAGCATGGATAATTTTAAAAATGAAAATATCAATATCAATGAAAATATTAATGATAATGTTAATAAACAAAAAATTCCAGAAGCAAGTTTGCTTAATATTTCAACAAAAACAAAAATTATATATTTAAATACAACTATTGAACTTGAAAATATTTTTTGGAAAATTAATTTAATTAATTATATTGATAACATTGATGGTGTAATAAAAAAGCAAATAAAAATACAAACAAATACAGTAGATGATTATAATAATGTTCAAAATAAAATTAAAGAATATGATGATTATTTTGTAGAACAAAATGTACTATATACTACAGAAGAACATAGTGTTAGACAAGACAATTTTAAAGATGTTAGAAAAATCAATATTGGAATTACAAAAAAAGATATAATTAGTTATCGTTCAAAACAAAAAAGTGCTTTTTACAACTGTTTCGTAATAATATTACGAATATTCTTTCAAGAACAATTCCGTGAAATACATATTAAAATATTTAACACTGGAAAAATGGAAATTCCTGGTATTCATAATGATGATTTATTTGAAATCGTTAAAAATAAAATTTTGAATATTTTACAACCTCATTTTATGGACGAAATTAATTTTAAAGAAAACAGTTGTGAAACTGTGTTAGTAAATTCTAATTTCAGTGCAGGATTTAATATTAATAGACAAAATATGTATAATATATTACGAACTAAATATAATATATCTGCTTCTTATGACCCTTGTTCATATCCAGGTATTCAATGTAAATATAATATTTCAAATAATAAAAATATTAGTTTTATGATTTTTAGAACAGGTAGCATTTTAATTGTCGGTAAATGTAGTGATGAACAACTTTATAATACTTACGATTTTATTAAAGAGTTACTAAAAGATAATTACCATGATATATACGATTCATATATCGAAGAAGATAAAAATGAAAACAAAAATAAAATCAAAAAGAAAAAGAAAAAAATTATTTATGTCTAATTAAATTTTATTTTCATTAAATTTTATTTTCTTCATATTTTAATTTTCATCACTTTTATAGTCAATAATATAATCATTTTTATCACAAATTAATAACTCACATAACTTGTTTATTTTATCATTAACACTATATTCTGTATTATCTAATTTATTTGAAATATTATCTAAATTATTGATCAAACGAGGTGATAATGATGAATAATCGCTAATTATATCCTTTTCTGCTTTTTTCATCATATTTTCATTTATTTTATTCAGTAATTTTTCACGTTCTTCATTTTCTAATTTATAAAATTCATCGTTACATGTAATTATTTTGATAATATTAATATAGTTTTTTATACTATAACTAAGTTTTTTTAAAAAACGTTGTTCGTGATCCATATATTTTATATTTTCACGTATTTCTTGTGATATACCATATATAGTCTTTGTATAAACATATATAATCGCATCTTTCAATGACAAATTAAAAAACATGTTATCATCTTTATCAGTAATTTGGCTTATATATTCAACATAATATACAATAGAATTTCTTGAATAATATGCTGTTAATTCTAAGTTTTTTGTATATGAATATAAAATAGTGAATATATGTTCCATCATATTGATCCCTTTTGCAAAAATTATTTTGTTTTTATTGTTCATGTTTTCAAATGAATGTAAAATATAATTATGTATCAATTTTACAAATGTTAAAAATAATGTCATTAATTCATCGCAAATAATTACTTTATAATTTATTTTTGAATTTAAATCATATAGATTATTATTTTCTGGTTCCTTTTCTTCCTTAAATAATGTTTTTTTTACCATAATATCATTCATATATATAAAAATATTTTGAATAAAAAACATTAATCAAAAAAAAAGAATTTAAAGGATAATACTCGAATTTATATAAATATGTCTACTACTGCTGAAGAAAACAATCTTACATTACCAACTACGACATCTCTCCAACATGCCGCAAAAATTGCTCTTGTTGAAGATAAGAAAATTATGATGGATTATTGGTTAGAATCATCACAAGAGCAAGCATATATTGGCGTCAGAGAAAACCAAGAAAAATTATTAATAAAAGGTGACGGTGATGAATACACCAGTCCTATTACAAAAGTATACAAGGTTAGTAATGAATTTCTAATTGTAACTGAAAATTCTATTTATTTAGTTTCTTCCAGCGTACCAACTAAAAGAATTGTATAATTCGTTTTTTATTACTTTTTTTATTACTTTTTTATTATTTATTTTAATTAATTAAAATTAATTAATATAAATTATATTTTAAAATTTATTTGAAACAAAAAAAACATGTACAATTATCATTATCTTCATCTTGACATAATTCATTAAATCCATCTACAAATTTATCTAACATCAAAACGAATATTTGTAAAACCTGCTCCTTTGCCCCATCTTAATATACCTTTAAAATCATATGCTCCTTCTTCTGTTACAAAATCAAACCATAAATCCTTCTCCTTTCTAAGTATTACATCATATATTATTGGTGCTTCAATATGTTCTTTCCAAGCAAATTTAAATGTATTATCTTCAATATTACCTGACGTTTGAAGATATATATCTTTTTCATTCAACACTTCAAATAATCTCTCCGATACAATTTCCACTAATGTCTCTTTTTCCCTATCGTTTAGTTGAAATTCTTCATTTACGATTTCGCGAAAATTAGGTGTATCATTTAAACCAGTAAATGATGTTTTATCACCGTATTTTAACCTACAATTTGCTTTAATTTTTTTTACAAATTCCGTTTTTGGATCACCACAACGAAAAGCATCGGTTAACCATTGTTCAAAATTTGGTATTTCTTCATCTACATCCAATAACTCTTTCCAATTTATTTTTTTTATTACATGCTCATAATATAATTCTGCATATTTCATACAAATAGGATATTTTTGTGGAACATCATTTAAACATTGTACAGAATTTTCCCATGCAGTTCCATGTTCTGTAATCTTACCTTTAATACTACCTTTTTCTTCTATTTTAGTTGTTGTATCATCATCATTATAACCCAACAAATCACAATGATCTTTATTAGTAGCTAATACTTCAATTTTGACAAGATTTTTTTTAAATTTTTCAAAATACTTTGTCTTCATATTATTACTGATTTCTATCTCAATTTCTGATTCTGGATTATTGATTATTTTTTGTATTTTAATAATGCGTTCATTCTCATCCATACGTGCTGTTGCTCGCTTATCATTAATACTTATCGGCATGTCATCAATTGGATCAGCCATTTTACTTTGCGTTGTCATTCTTATCTATATAAAATGTCTTTATTTCTAAATAGTTTAATAAACTCATTTCAATTAAAATGAATTCAATTTTTTTTTATTGATACTTTTATTCATATTTTGGCACTTTTCGTGTACCGAATTTATGCTTTTTAATTGATTTATTTGCTAGTTTCATAGTTTTACTATTTTTGCCACATCCTTCTTTTAATATCTTATAATCAACTGCTGCTGCTTTACCTCCTGTAATTGCACTTGCCATACGTGCGTATCCCCATGAATGTCCTGTTTGATTTGGGCGACTTCCTGAACTATAATACGCACCTTGCCCTTTTTTTACTATTTTGTTTAATGCTTCTATTGAACAACCTGTTTTTTTAGCCAATTCTTTTGTTGGTTTTACATTTTTAACATTAAATATTTTTTCTGCATTAATAACATGTTGTGATTTTTTTGATTTAAATGATTTCACCTTTTTTCTTGTAAAATATTTCCCTTTTTTATAGTCACGTCTCGATTTTTTTATTTGTTTCAATTGTTTTTTCTTATCTTTTTTTGTTAAACGTTTTGGTACATATTTGAGTGGAATATTTCTTTTTACCATTATATACAATATACAATATATAATATATAATGATTTTTATTTTTTATTCTTAACTGTTTTACTATGTTTTGATTTTAATTTCTTTTTTATGTTTCCTATTTCTGGTATTATTTTTTCGACTATTCGTTGATAAAACGAACGAAATTGTCTGACTTTTTTTATTTCATCTTCTGAAAACCATTTTATTCTTTGTTTTTCTAATAATCCGTTTTTTGTATTTTCAATTAAATCTGGCATTTTTCTTTGAGAGAATCTAAAATTATTATTAAAATAATGTGGTAATTTTTCATCATAATCCATACAAAATACATATGTAGTATATGATTCTACTTTAACTGTTAATAATTTATCACGTTTTACCATACGTGATACTTCTTTTATATTACCTAAAAATCCATTTAATTCTTCCGTTCCTTCACGAACTGCCGTTTCAAAAAAAGATTCACTATTATTTTTTCCTCCTCCAAAATCAGCCCATCCTGGTGTATCATCATTCTTATTTTCTAATCCAAAAAGAAAATACAATTTATTTTTATGTAATGCAACTGGTAATATACCACCTCCCATTTATATAATAGCAAAACATTATTTTGTTCATGAATTTTTAAACTATTGAATTTATAAATATTGTTGATATTTTTCTAATGCTTTTTTCCTTTGTTCGTCATGATCTACTATTGGTTTTGGATAATTAATATTTTTATAATTTTGATATTTAATATTCCATTTATGAATATCTTTATTACTAACATCATCCAATTCTGGTAACCATTTTTTGATATATTTACATTCGCTGTCAAATTTCGCACTTTGTGTCCAAGGATTAAATATTCTAAAATATGGTTGAGCATCTGTTCCTGTTCCTGCAGCCCATTGCCAACCACCATTATTTGCCGATATATTATAATCTAATAATTGTGTAGCAAAATATTTTTCTCCCCAACGCCAGTCTATCATTAAATCTTTTGTTAAAAATGATGATACTATCATACGTCCTCTATTATGCATATATCCAGTTGTATTCATTTCTTTCATGCAAGCATCGACTATTGGAAAACCTGTTTCTCCTTTACACCATTTATTAAATTTACTTTTATTATTTTCCCATTTTATATTATCATAATTATCTTTAAAAGAATTACCTACTACATGAGGATAATGATACAAAATATTATAATAAAAATCTCTCCAATATAATTCTGTAATTAATGAATGTTTTTCATTAAATTTATTTTTAATATGATGATATACTTCTCGTATTGATAATAGACCTAAATTAATATATGGTGATAAACGAGACGTTTCATAATTTAAACTATCTCTCATTGTATTGTATTTGTCTTGTTTTGACAAATTTTTTAGTTTTTTTTGCGCTTCTTCTTTTCCACCGTTTGATAATAAATTCATATTTAACTTATAAAATTTTTTTAAATAGTCATTATTAATAGATAAATTAGTGCTAATATTATTATTTCCTAAATTTAATTGTCTTTTAGTTGGTATGTTAACATTGTAATTTGAAATTTGGTATCTCATATATGGAGTAAATACTTTATATGGTGTTTCATTTGGATAATTCTTGTTGTTAATAATATTAACCAATAACATATCTTCATTTTTCCACAATTTAATATTATTTTTTTTACACCATTTTTCAATTTTATTATCACGTTTTGTTGAATATGGCGAATAATCTAAATTAAAACCAAGATTCTTGATTGGTGTTTTTTTATGTATAGATTCTAAAACATCAATAATATCTCCATAATAAAAATGTAAATTTGAAGATTTTTTTTTATATTGTTCCTTTAAATCTAGTAATGTTTCACACATAAATTGTACTAAGTTATTTGAAAAATATTTATTTTTTTTTATTTGCTCTGGTGTAAATATAAATATTGGATTTATATTTTTCATATTTTTCGACATTTCAATTAATGTTGTATTATCATTTAATCTCATGTCTCTTCTATGAATAAAGATATTCATTATTTATTAATATATATATTAATTATTTATTTCCTTTTTAACAACAACTTCATTCGCAATATTTTTTATTATTTTCTTCATGTTATTTTTCTTTGTATCTTCGTCTGTACCACCTAAACAATTCTGTACTAAATCTAAAAATATTTTATTATCTGGATGGTCTCGATCTTGATGATGTGGATGTTCATTCTGCCATTCTTGTAATTGTCTAAAATTATCATCTTTCACCTTTTCTATTGCATCTTTTACCATAGAATTATTTTTATCTTTTTTCCATTCATTTACGTCTTTTATATACATTATTTCTCTCTTGGGATCACTACAATGTATAGGTCTCTTTGTCAATTCTAATTCATTCAATCCTTTTATAAATATTTGACTAACACCTTCTACAAACCCTTTTTCACCTGTTAAAGTTAAATCGTTTAATTGTAACTGTAAATTATTTACAAAATCCATTATTGATAATGCATCTTTACATTGTTCATTTAAAAATATATTCATATTAAAATTATTATTAACATTATTGTTATTATTACCTATTAAAGGTAATAATTTATCCATTTGTTCATCTTTTTTTTTCAACTGTTCCATCATTTGTAAAAACATATCTTTATAATCATTAGTTTCTATTTCATTATTACTGTTTTTTTCTTCATTTATAAAAGAACACGTTTTTCTGTGTCTTGATAATCCCTGTCGATGTTTATAAAATTTTCCACATTCACAAATAAAATTTTCGCAACTTTTCGCAACTTTTTCATTACCATTTGTAACCATTTTATGTTTTGCTGACAATAAATGTTTATCGTAACTACTTTTTCTACACGTACTATAATCACACATTTCACAATAATATTCTTGCGCAACTTTTCGCAACTTTTTTGTCACCATTTTTTCCTATATATTGGTTACATAAAAAGTTGCGCTATTTGAACTTGAGAAAAATTGAAAAAAAAGTGCAATAACAAAAAAAAATAGAAAATAATAAAAATAAAGCATAATGGTAATAACCCGATTTGCCCGATTTTTTTCGGAAAAAAATATAAAAAAATTTAAAAATTCCCAAAAAAACCTTGTCCATTTTTAAAATTTTTATTTTTTTTTTAAAAAAAAAAACGGGTTCTGATATATATTTTATAATAACATGTAAAATAAAAAACATGTTATAATATTGTTAGCATATATCATTTACATTATTCTAATTCATTTAGAATTCTTAATTTCCAATTAGTATCTTTTTTAATAGTATCAATATCTTTTTGAATTTTTTCTTTTGTTCCAATTTCAAAATTTTTTTCGTATTTTTTGTATATTTTATTTATTTTTCTTTTTTCTTCTGCAATTATTAAATCACCGTATAATACATTTTCATTCACAGGTCTAGGTTTATTAACATCTTCAGTTGTTTCTCCAATAATATCATCATAATAATCTCCATTTTCATCATACACTGTAAATAAAACATCATCTTCATTGTCACTATCATATGAATATGAACTTGAAGACGAACGTTGAATATAACTCATTTGTGAATTCATAGTGTGTCGTTTATTATTGCGTCGCTTGTTATTACGTGATTTTGAGCTCGAGCTGGGTACAATTAATCTTCCAATTAATCTCATTATTATTTTTATGATAATGGGATTTGTCTGTTTGTGCAATCAATTTTTTTTTATTATTATTATTTAAATTATATTACAGATCGTAAGTATTCTTTTATATCATTTTCATCATCTGTCGCCCAAAATACGAACACATCTGCTCCTTTTTCTTCTATAAGATATTTGACCACTTCGAGATGTCTATTCCAACACGCATAACAAAGAGGTGTAGTTTTAGTACCAGCTTTTGCTTCCACATCTGCTCCTTGCTCTACAAGATATTTGACTATTTCAAGATTTCCTTTCATACACGCATCATGAAAAGGTGTAGAATTACCCCACGCTTTTGCGTTTACATTTGCTCCTTGCTCTACAAGATATTTAACCATATCAGGATTTTTACTTCTACACGCATAATGAAGAGGTGTGCTATCATAATTATCATCATCTGCTGCATTAACATCTGCACCTTGCTCTACAAGATATTTGACTACATCAAGATACTGAAAGCTCAACGGTGTGTATCCAAAATCACACGCATAATGAAGAGGTGTATTATTCCACATATATTTTGCTTTGATATTTGCTCCTTGCTCTACAAGATATTTGACTAAATCAACATTATTTTGCGTTTTACTTTTACAAGCAATAAATAAAAGTTCATTTACTCGCTCCATTCCATAACCCCAAGATGGAATTGCTTTCAAAGCACTTAATTTATTCAATTTAGTCGCCTTTTCATACCAAGTATCGTTTGGAAAACCAATAAAACATTCTTCACATCTTAAGAAGTCCATAATGGTATCACAAATTTCATTAGGCAACAATTTTATTTCTTTTTTTATTACTAAATCTATAGTTTTCCAATCATATTTTGAATTTGAAACTTCGTTCATATTTTGTCTTTTAATGTCTGTAAAAAGATAGGTCATCAAATCAATTTTATTAATTATTTAATTGTCTTCTTCTCCTTCTTGATTATCTATTGTGTTATAACCTTTGTTATTTGAATCATTTGTTACTTCTGTTAATGGTGTAGTTTCATCATTAGTTATTTCTTCATCAGTTACATTATATTTGTCATAGTATGTTTTCTTCAAAATATATGATATTGATAAACCAAATAAATAACCTACTACTATTTGTATTATATTATGACATTTCTTTTGATATCTTGCTATTGCCATTAATATACATGGTATATTGTATAGTATAATATTATACACAGTAAGTGGTTTCTTTGATTTAAATAACAAACCGTTCATATATAATGATGTTGACGTCATGTGTCCTGATGGAAACCCTGATTTATTACCATAATATCCACCACAGTTAAATATGCTACAATCACATGCATCATCAGGTCTTTTAAATATATTTGGAAATATACCAATAGTATAATGTTTTATATATTTATGTACAATAATTGCTAATACATTTAAACAAAACAGTTCTATTTGTAATGTTGCTAATATATAAATATTTAATAATATTAACGATATTGATATTATATCATGAATGGATACTATTTTAAACATATATATTATAATAGTATAGTTTTTATTTTATTTTAAAATAATTTTTTATTATTATGAAATATCATGTAAGAGCTTTTTCAAGATGTTCTTTTTGTTCTGTTGTAAGTGATTCTGGAAAAATAATATTGAAATGAACTTTTAATGTACCTGTAACATTGTCTTTTTTCATACCTAATCCTGGTATTTCTTTAATTAATTTAGGATGTATAATATTACCATTTGAATTATTAATTGTATATGGTTTACCATTTAAATGAGTGAAATTAAATTTAAATGAAGTTAATGCTTCTAACAATGTAATATTAACATCAAGATTTAAATCTAATTTTTCACGTTTAAATGTTTCATGTTTATCTATGATAACTTTTATTTCAACATCGCCTTTGATTACATTATTAATATTATGACCTAAATTTTTCATTAAAATAATTTCATTATTTTCAATACCTTCTGGAATAGGAACATCAATTTTTATAGTTTCATCGGTTTTAATGTGATAAGTAGGATCAATATTGTATCTTTCAATTTCAATAGAATAATTAGTTCCTTTAAAAGCTTCTTCTAAAGTAATATGTAAATCATATTTAATAGTATCAGGTTTTTTTGAGTTGTTGTTATTTAGATTTGTAAAATTATTAAAATCATCCATTGATGGTTGTGTGGTTGTAAAAATACGAATATTTGGCATTGGCATATTCCCAGCCATTTGTTGAAAATTCATGGGTGTATTTGTAGGCATTTGTCCTCCTGAATTATTCATTGCTCCCATAAAGAAAGATGGTATTCCTCCCATTGAACCTAAACCACCGAAACCACCTAAACCACCAAGACCACCCAAACCTCCTAATCCACCCATTCCACCCATTTCATTTGCCATTTTTTGCATATCTTCTGGATTCATATTGTTCATTGAAGATAATATATCATTAAAAATGGAATTTAAATTATTTAAATGATCATCTTGATCTCCTGAAAAAGCAGCATTTATAAAAGGATTTTTGAAAGATAAATCATACATTTTACGTTTATCAGGATCACCTAATGTTTCATATGCTTCATTTATTTCTTTGAATTTTTCTTCTGCTCCAGGATCTTTATTACGATCAGGATGCCATTGAAATGATAACTTACGATATGCCTTTTTTATTTCATCACTATCAGCTTTTTCATTGACACCTAATATATTGTAAAAATTGGTCATTATAATTATTATAATAATTATTTTAAATCATAATAAACTAATTATTAGTCAAAAAAAAATGTTTATAAAATATAATTAATATGAAAAATTTATTATTAAGTATAATATTGTTATTAATTATTTTATTTTCACTCTTTCATGGTAGTAATCAAAAAAAAATTGTATTTGATAATAAATATTCTTCAAAATTATCACAAAAAGATATTTTAAACATAAAAAAAGGACAAAAAAGAATGTCACTTATGTTGAAAGAATTTGATAGAATTTGTAGAAAACATAATATTAAATATTTTTTAATAGCGGGGAGTTTAATAGGTGTATTATTGTATGATGGTTGGATACCATGGGATGGAGATGTTGATATTGAAGTATGTGAAAAAGATTATAAACGTTTAGAATCAGTAATACAAGATGAATTACCAAAACACATATTTTTCCAAAATAAAAAAACAGATCCAAAGTATAATCATAGAATTCTCGCAAAGTTGAGAGATTTGGAAACATGTTATACAGATTATCCATATGTTGGTAAAACATCACATCAAGGATTACAAATAGATATTAACATATATAAGGAAAACGCAGAAGGAAAAATATATTTTCCAGATGATATGAAACATAGTATAAGTGCTAATTTAACAAAAGAAGATATTTATCCATTAAAACGTGTTCCTTTTGAAGATTTTTCTGTTCTTATTATGAATAATCCTGATAAATATTTAGATCATAAATATGGTGAAAATTGGAGAAAAATATTACCAGTTGAAAAAAGATTTCCACATGAAGGAAGAATGTCCTGTAAACCTTGTGAGTTTCATTACAAAATGTATCCAAAATTATATAATAAAAAAAATAAATTATAAGCTAAAATGATATAAGATACTAATATATAAGTTATACTAATTTATTAGTATTTAAATATAATTAAAGATTTTAATTAATATCAAAATAATGAGCGAAACATTAATTGAAAAATATAAACCAACTAAAATAGATGATTTTCATTTTTCAAGCGATTTTAAAAAATTAATAGATAAATTAATAGAATTGAATGAGTTAAGTATATTAATTACAGGTCATTCAAGTTGTGGAAAAACCTCATTGATAGATATGCTAATAAATGTATATTATAAAGATATTAATAAAATACAACGAAAAGAAAATATATTGTACATTAATCCACTAAAAGATATGGGAATTCAATATTTTCGAAATGAAATTAAAATATTTTGTCAATCATATTGTAATATAAAAAACAAGAAGAAAATAGTTGTTATTGATGATATTGATTTAATAGGAGATCAAACCCAACAAGTATTAAGAAATATTGTTGATAATTATAGTAACAACGTGTTATTTATATGTTCATGTAATTCAATTTCAAAAGTGATTGATAATTTACAGTCAAGATTATTTATAATCAAAATGCCCAATATAGATAGTAGTAAATTAGAAAAAATATGTAAGAAAATAATAACAAAAGAAAAAATTAAAATGGACGAAGAGGCAATAGAATTTGTTATAAAAATTTCCAATAATTCACCATGTTTATTAATAAATTATTTACAAGTATTTAAATTATTGGAAAAAAATATAAATTTACAATTAGCAATAGATTTATGTACTACAATAAATTATTGTACTTTTAATAATTATTATAATTATTTACAAGAACATAAAATTAAAGACGCAATTAATTGTTTATTAGAATTATATGAGCAAGGATATAGTGTAATGGATATTTATGATGCTTTTTATAATTATATAAAATATACTGAAACTATTGATGAGGAAATGAAATATAAAATAATTCCTGCAATATGTAAATATATCACAATATTTCATGAAATACATGAAAATGAAATTGAATTAGCAATATTCACAAATACATTGTATAAAAAAATTATGGAAATTAATAATTAATAAAGGTTTTTTCTCTGCTCATATAATATGACACAAAGAATACTTGAAAATTTTATCATAATATTATCTATGCTTCTTTTGGTATCCTTTGCAATATGGTTGTTTTTAAAATCAAAAAATATAGATATAGAAGAAGGTTTTTTCAATGATACATCGAATACTTTAATAAACAGTCATTGTAACCGAATCGAAGAAGAAAATAGAGAAATACCATCTTTAATATCATTAAGTAATGATGTAATAGCAAAAAATCCTTTGCGTAATTTTTATATAAAATCTGCATATAATTGCTGTGCTTTGAATAATTTCAATGAGGATTATTTAGATATTTGTGCTCTTAAAAATTGTCTTCGTCAAGGTGCACGATTTTTGGATTTTGAAATATATTCAAGAAACAATATACCTGTTATAGCTTTTTCATCAAGGTATGATATTAATTCAACGAATGCTTTAAATCATATAGAATTTCAGGATGCTATTAAAATTATTAATACAATGGCTTTTTCTCAAGAGGTTGTTCCAAATTACGAAGATCCATTAATATTACATTTTAGAATTATGAGCGAAAATACGATGATGTATAATGAAATGGCAAATGTTTTACAAACATATATTAATAAAGAATATTTGCTTGATCCACAATATAGTTTTAATAATTATAAAAAAAATATTGGTTTAACACCAATTGGTAATTTATTAAAAAAAATAGTAATAATTGTATCTAATAAAATAGAACTTTATGAAAACACTAAATTATATGAATATATTAATGGAATAAGTACATCTAGTTATATTCGTTTATTAACAGATAAAGATACAGAAAACTTTAATGATTCTAATATGAAAAATTACAATAGAAACAATATTACTATTGTATTTCCTAATATAGCTAATAAAGCAAATAATATAGACTCTAAAAAACATTTTGAAACAGGATGTCAAATTGTAGGAATGTGCTTTCAAAAAGCAGATGATAATATGAAGAGTTATCATGATTATTTTAAAAATAGTAATAATGCTTTTGTTTTAAAACCAGATGATTTGAGATTTGCTTTGGATAAAAAAACACCGGCTGACTTAAAGTATTTAAAATATAAAATTAAATAAATTTTTATCTCTATTTAATACAAAATAGATATGAAAAAAATTTGCGATAGAAATATGTCATTTGAAGAATGTGAATTGGCAGTATTACGTGCAGCAGTAGACAAAGCTGTTGAACGTGACAAAGAAAATGTTAATACACCAGAAATAAAAGAAATGATAAGAATAGTAGAAAAATTTATAAAAGATAATGGATGTATTTGTTATGGTGGTACAGCTATAAATAATATTTTACCAAAAAAAGATCAATTTTATAATTATGAAGAAGAAATACCAGATTATGATTTTTTTTCTCCTACACCAATAGAACATGCTAAAAAATTGGTAGATATTTATTTAGCTGCAGGATATGCTGAAGTAGAAGCTAAATCAGGTGTTCATTATGGAACGTATAAAGTATATGTTAATTTTATTCCTATGGCTGATATAACATTATTAGAAAAATCATTATTTAATGTTTTGAAAGAGAATTGTATAAAAAAATTAGGAATAAATTATTGTCCTCCAAATTATTTGAGAATGTCAATGTATTTAGAATTATCAAGACCAAAAGGTGATATTAGTAGATGGGAAAAAGTTTTAAAACGTTTGACTTTATTAAATAAATATTTTCCAATTAGAGATGATACATGTAATTATGAAAATTTTCAACGTAAATATGAAGGTGACAATAAAGATATTGATACGATTAATGAAATTATAAGAACAGCAAGTATAGATACTGAATCTATCTTTTTTGGAGGTTATGCTAACTTTTTATATTCAAAATATATGCCATATAATATCCGCAAGAAATTTACAAAAGATCCAGATTTTGATATATTAAGTGATGAACCAGAATTATTAGCAGAGTTAATAAAAGAGGAGCTGGAAGAAAATGATTTTAAAAAAGTAAAAGTAGTAAAACACAAAGGATTACAAGATATATTATCTGATCATTATGAAATAAAAATAGGTTTAGATAGTGTATGTTATATATACTCACCATCAGGATGTCATAGTTATAATAAAATAACAATTAATGGTGATAGTATTAGAGTTGCAACAATTGATACTATGTTAAGTTTTTATTTAGCTTTTATGTTTATAAATCGTGATTATTATGATCCAAAACGTATTTTGTGTATGTCAAAATTTTTATTTGATGTTCAACAACGTAATCGTTTAAAACAAAAAGGTTTATTGAGAAGATTTAGCATTGATTGTTATGGAAAGCAACATTCATTAGGAGATATTCGAGAAACAAAAGCACAGAAATTTAAAGAATTAAAAAAATCTAGTCCAGAATATGAGGCTTGGTTTTTAAAATATCGTCCAGGTGACAAATTAAAAGAAAAATCAAATAACGAAAATTCAAACAATGAAAAATCGAACAATGAAAAATCGAACAATGAAAAATCGAACAATGAAAAATCGAACAATGAAAAATCGAACAATGAAAAATCGAACAATGAAAAAT
>Ga0163109_10000145_pt1 | contig 56957 bp, 65 predicted proteins | sample CRUFie1St13metaG_FD_108704 | JGI IMG/M metagenome (GOLD analysis project Ga0163109, IMG submission 108704) | Marine microbial communities from the Costa Rica Dome - CRUD Field 142mm St13 metaG | ecosystem: Environmental > Aquatic > Marine > Oceanic > Photic zone | place: Costa Rica: the Eastern...
AATGATAAACAAAATGAAATGCACAGTTATACTAACTGCACTGCAATAGAAAACGGATGGGTTTGGGATATTCCGTTATACCATAGACGTGGTACTGGTTATGTTCATAGTAGTAAATTTGTTGATTGGGATCAAGCGGAAATAGAATTTAAGAAACATCTAAGTAAAAATCTAAAACCTGAACAAATAGAAAACTTAAAATTTAATAGAATAGAAATACGACACGGTGTACAAGAAACTCCTTGGAAAGGAAATGTTTGTGCAATAGGACTAGCATTAGGCTTTATTGAACCATTAGAAAGCACAGGACTTCTTACTACACACGAAAATATTATAAGACTAGTTGCAACACTTACACGTAGAGATGGGTTTGTAACTAAGTTAGATAAAGACGGCTGGAACTTTGCTGCAAAGTTTGAACTTGATAATTTTAAACAATTTGTAAGTATGCACTATGGTTTAAGTAAAAGACAAGATACACCGTATTGGAAATATGTCACAGAAGATGTAACTTACACTCCAGGACCGCTAGATGCTTTAGATAATTGTGTACAAGATTATAACTATAGAATGAATACAAGTTTACTCTTAGATCAAGAAAGCAATGATGGAAAATATTTTATACTTGCTGGAATGGGTTACAATCCTATAAGTAAAGCGTTGGCTGATATGGAAGCAAGTAGATTTCCTACATTACCTGATGTGTGGAAATATGCAGCATCGATGCATCAACAACATAAAGAAGAAGTTTTAAAATTTGCAGAAACTTTACCTACACATTATGAATATCTGAAAGAGAAATTCTATAATGGCGAAGAATAAAATAAAAATTGTTATACTCGGCGGCGGCACTGCTGGTTGGCTCACAGCATTATGGATTGAAAATTCCTATGATAATGTTGATATTACTGTTCTAGAAGATCCTAGCAAACCACCTATCATTGCTGGAGAAAGTGGTGGTTTTGCTCTTTCAAGAATATATGATACACTAGGAATAAATTTTGCTCATTGGGGCCTTACTGTGGGAGCAACACCTAAACTAGGTGGAAAATTTGTTGGCTGGAATGGAAAAGACAGTGTATTTTATCACAGCCTAATAACAAATTATTATAGCGTATGGGAAAAAAGGTTTCCTAGTCTTGAAGAAAGGTATTACTATCTACGAGGACTTGTAGGTAATAATGTACCTTTGTGCGATATTGTACCTACAGGTGAATTACTTAAAAATAATAAAGTTCCTTTTAGTGCTGACGGTGCAATAATTGATGACATATATCCTATGTGGCATTTCAATAGTAGAGAAAACGCAGACTACTTAAAACAAATAGCATTAGAAAGAAATATAACACTTGTTGAAGGAACTTACCAACACAGCGAAAAACTAAGTACGGGACAAATAGACAATATAGTGCTTACTAACGGAACTGTTTTACAAGCAAGTTGGTTTTTTGATTGTAGTGGCTTTGCAAGATTACTTTTAGAAAAAGAAATGGGTGTTAAATCCTTAGACAGAACAATGTATTTTCCTGCAAGAGCAGTATTACCTTGGTGGGACGAGACTGTTTTAAATACAGGAACACTTGCAACTACAATGGATGCTGGATGGACGTGGCAAATAGGACTGCGGGACAGAACAGGACAAGGTTATCTATATGATCCAGATTTTTTATCTGAAGATCAAGCACTAAAAGAAATTAGAACAAAGTTTGGTGAACATATTGAACCTGTTGCAAAGTTACGTTTTAATCCTTGTATATTAGAAAAATTTCAAACAAAGAATGTTTTTGGTATTGGATTAAGCACAGGTTTTATGGAACCGCTAGAAGCAAACGGTACAGGGATAATTGTAGATCAATTATTAGCGTTAGAAAAAAATTGGAACCCTTTTGTACAATTAAATGAAGCAGCAGAAAAAACTTACAACAATGATGTTCATAAATCATATGATGGTATAAAAGACTTTTTGTCTTTACATTATAGAGGAAAAGGATTAGAAACAGAATTTTGGAAAGAACAATCTAATCCAGAAAGAACCCCAGATAGTCTAAAACAAAGAATAGAAGAATTTACAGAATGGTATAAAACTGGTAAAATTGATTTTCTTAAATATCACGACGGTTTTAGTATAGAAAGTTGGTTGACAGTAATACAAGCATTAGATATAATAGATTATAAACTCATAAATCTGGGTGAGATAGGTCCGTTCATAGATAATTACTATAAACAACAGAAGGACCAATATGTTAACATTCAGAACAGATGTATTGGAATAGAGCAATGGATTTCGAAAGTAAGTATAAACCACTAAATTACAAATCAAAATGTCATAAAATGTCAGAAGATCCTAGTAAAGAAATTTGGGTATATGATGACATTCTGACTTTTAATATGCGTACACACATTTACGAAATGTGTTCTAAATCAAATTATAAAATTATTGGATCTGACAATGGCGTGTTAGAATACAAATCACATATTTCAGTTGTATCTACATATTCAATCAATGACTTTAAAGGCACACAACTTTTAGAACATCTCCCTCCTGAAGTTATTGAAAGACATAGATTGTCGTACAAACATCACGATGATACTATGATTAATATGTGTACACCTAGCGACAGATTTCACACACACGTTGACAACGGCAGTGATGGATGGACAATGATATATTGTTCAAATATGAACTGGAATGTTGAATGGGGCGGCAACACATTTTTCTTAAATGAAGCCGGTGACGAAATTGAATATACAAATACATATAAGCCAGGAAGATTAGTATTCTTTAATCCTAGAATTCCACACTTAATTCAGCCACCGACAGTCTTTGCACCACACTTTAGGTTTACTCTTGCAACAAAGTTTATTCCTGAAGACCTAGTGCCTATGACAGATGGAAGTTTAAGTTTGGATAAGGAATGAAAGTAGCAGTTATTGGAATAGGAACAGCAGGCCTACAGACACTTGCATACTATATGGACGTCTTGCCAGACGACATAGAAGTTTATTCTATTCATAATCCAGCACAAAAAATATTAGGTATTGGCGAAAGTACAACTACTTTCTTGCCACACATTTTGCAACGTTCTTGTGATTTTACAATGTTAGGCAAAGGAGAGTTGTTAGATGTAACAACTAAACACGGTGTAAAATATTCCAACTGGAGAGAACATTCATTTACAAGTAATATTTTACCTCCGTACCACGGTATGCATTTTAATAATTTTAAACTTGCTGATATTGTTTTAGAAGCACTAAGACCTAAGAGCGGATTTTATGAAATCAAAGGTGAAATAAAAAGTATGACACAAAATGAAAATTTTGTGATGCTGAATATAGACGATAATTCATACACTTTCGATTATGTTGTAGACTGTAGAGGCTATCCAGAAGACTATAGTGATTACAAAATGTTAGATTACTTGCCTGTCAATCACGGTATAGTAAATGGAATAGATGAGCCTGGTACTTGGCAATACACACATCATCAAGCAACACGTAATGGATGGATGTTTGGTATACCTTTACAAACTAGGCAAGGATGGGGTTACCTATTTAATGATACAATTACATCAGTCGAAGAAGCAAAAGAAGATATGCAAACATTATTTGATAAGCCGTTATCATTACGTGAATTTAGTTGGAAAAATTATTACAAAGAAAATATTGTAGACGGAAGAATTATTAGTCAAGGAAATAGAGCATTGTTTTTTGAACCACTAGAAGCACTAAGTGGAACTTATTATGAAGCAGTATGTGTTGAATCTGCTGCTGTTATACTAGGGGAAAAAACAAGTGTAGATGCAAACAAAAAATTACAAGACATCGCTGAAACATATTGTGCATTTATTTGTTTTGTGTATCACGGTGGTAGTACATTTAATACAGAATTTTGGAAGCAAACAGTTGACAAAACTTCAGAAGCATTGCATAATAGTCCATATTTTAAAGATGTAGTTGTAAGAATGAAATCACTTGTAGAAAGCAATTTTACAGACGAAAGAATAATATTATATCCTATAAGTGTTAGTTTATGGTTAATGATAGATAGAGAGATGGGGTATAATTATTTCAAATGATAGAAACCTATAAAATTATAGATGATGCTATACCTAAAAAGTATCAAGACGATATAGAAGATTTACTGTTAGGAAATAATAGTTTTCCTTGGTACTACGTTGATGATGTTACTTTAACAAAAGACAAAATTGATAAATTTGCAACAAAAGCATTATGTCCTGCATTTAATCACGTATTTTGGAACGATCAAAATCCATATGCAAATGATGCTTGGTGGCCTTTTATAAAACCCCTAGTGTATACTGCATATGATAAAGTTAATATAGAAGTTACAGAAATATTACAAGCACGTAGTTTTTTACAATTACCAATAGCAAAAGAAACACCAGAAAACCATCCACACTTTGATTTGCCGTTTGATCATTTAGTGTGTTTGTATTACGTAAATGATAATGAAGGTCCTACAGTTTTATACAATGAAACAAATAAAGAATATACATTAGATCAAATAAATGATATAAAATTTACTGAAATGACAAAAGTATATCCTAAAAAAGGGAGAGCATTACTATTTAACGGAAAATATTTTCACGCCAGTTCTACTCCTAATCAAAGAAGTAGGTGCATAATTAATTTTGACTTGTTCGGAGAAAGCAAAATATGAACTTACATTTTGGGCTACCAATTAAATGCATTGATCCGCATAAAGAATTGCAAATTGAACTTGTTGAAGAAACACTTAGAGTTGCTGAAGAAGAAAGATCAAATGCAACAAATCCTTGGGCAGGAAGAATTGATAGTTCTTTTAAACATAATGAATATGTAAACACAGTAAGTGATAAATGTCCTTTACTTGAAAAATGGATTTATAAGCAAGTAAATGAATACTTAAATGATTTACAACTAGAGCAACCATACAGTTTTACAAAAATGGACGAGTCTTGGTTTAACTGGAGTGGTAAAGGAATGTATCAAGAGTTTCATATACATCCTGAATCAGATATTTCAGGTACATTTTATGTACAAACACCTCCAAATTGCGGTAATATTATTTTTAATCCGCCGGCAAGTGCATACAATTATCATAAGTTGACACATAGATCAACTGTATTAGAAAAAAGTTTGCACTTTGAACCTATGCCTGCACGTATGATATTATTTCCATCTTACTTAGAACATATGGTTCAAGATAATAAGAACACTGAAGAACGAATTAGTGTTGCATTTAACATAAAGTTGATAGATTAATGATTATAAAAGACCACGTAGAAGTAGTACCTATCTTTCCTATACCAGTTTACTTTGCTATATGCCAAGACGACATTAAAAAAGATATAGACTTTTTAGAAAGTACACACGAGTGGGACGATAAAGATAAAGATATTACAGATGAATACGGTACAATAAGTCTAGATACTAAAGTATTAGATAGACCTGAACTTGTAAATTTGCGTAAATGGATCTTACAACACGTTAACAATTATGCTAAACAAGTTCTAGCCTGGCAGTTCAAAGATATAAGCATCACACAAAGTTGGGTGTCTATTAAACGTAAAGCAGAAAAGCATACCTATCATATGCATCCAAACAGTTTGATTAGTGGAGTGTTTTATTGGAACGAAGATCCTATTGAATCTATTAGTTTTTTACGTCCAAGGAAATTTACAAACTTTGAGATAGAAAGAGACGAAACCCTAAATGCTCCTTATGCATTCGATCATCATAATTTTAGTCCTGTAAAAAATACCTTGATATTGTTTCCTAGCGAAACACAGCACGGGGTAGCGATAAACAAAGCAGACTCTCCTAGGAAGAGTCTGGCTTTTAATACTTTTATATTTGAAAAATTAGGACGACTTGATAACTTGACTGAACTTGATCTTACTAAAGATTAGTAGTTAATTTCGTCGTCTGATTCGATTGGATCACCGACTAAAATACCTTCTGACTGCCCTTGCTTTGTAACAGTGATTTGTCTATTCTCAGTGTTATATAAGAACATTGCGTAATCAAACGCTTTGTAGTATTTGTCGAATGTTTGTCCTTCAACTGTCCACATTTTAACAAGTCTCCTTAATACTCTGTGTTATATTATTATTTATCAATTCTAGCCCAATTAAAGTGATTCTCTTTGCCAAGCGTTTTTGGCATAATGTTTAGGGCAATTGTATAGCGTTTACTCTCCGTAGAGTAATTAGGTGCGCTTCTGTGATTTATATAGGATGGGAATAAAACTAATGTATCTTGTTCTGCTTTTACAGCAATTTCCGGACAATTATAGTTTGTAAACTTATCTACTTCCGTTTGAATACTTAGTTGTAATGGATTTTTAGTGCTTTGAAACAATGTAGGTCCTGTTTTTTCATCAGCATACAGATAGTATATTCCGCTTATAAGTGAATTACTGTGCCAATGCCAGTCAATACTACCGTCAAGCGGCATATTGTTTACCCAAGCCTGTGTAATTATAAACTCATCAAATTTATAACCTAGTCCTGACCAGTATTGTTCAGCCTGTTTTATTACCCATTGGAAAAAATCGTGCCACGCAGGATGGTTTTGTAAATCTGTTTGACTTTGATCAAACTGGCCTAAACCGTTGGTATCTGTTTTCCATTCTAAAGTTGATAACAGTTTTTCTTTATCTAACTTTAGATCTGTATTTGTGGCCAGTCCTATGCCTTCTGGAAATATAGATCTTATCTTCATTTGTCATTAGTCTGCAGGTGCAATGTCTTTAACATTATCGTAACTTACTACATAACGTTCCATAGACTCAAGATCAATTACTTCAAGTAATCTTTTTTCTGTATCTCTTTGTAGAATTTGACCTTTACTTGTTAAAGTTGCTACCGGGATAGGAACTTCTGCACCTGCAAGTACAGGCATAGTTTTAGGGTCAACTTCTGCTTCGAAAGTACAAAAATAATTCTTTCCTGCTTCTAAATTTTCAGGTTTAATTGTCATTTGCTTTCTCCTTTTTTTGGATACGCTGATGCTCTTTGTATCCGTTTTTAAATTTTCCAGCCCACCATAAGTAACTAGAATTTGTAATAGTAGTTAGTTCATCTGTCATTTTACTAACCTTGTGTTTGATTGCGTTTCTTTTAAAAGGAACTAAAGTACATAACGGTGTTCCTTTTTTAATTGTAAATTTACCGTAATCAAAAAAAGCAAGTTGTTGGCTACATTCGTGATGTATGTCTGACCAAAATGCTCCCGGTATAACCTCAAATCTTTTATCGAAATTGTAAAACATTGGAAGTTGCATTACAGACCATCCTTTAGGAGTACGTAACCTCCAAGGACATATTGCTTTCAATAACATACTGTACTTGTTAGGGTCGGGTAAATGATCTTTGAATTGTCTATCACCGTGATTATCAAAGAAAAATCTTTCATCATCACAAAATATTTCATAGGAAGTATCTTTGTTTATTTTTATAGTAAAATCAGTCCACATTTTTAGTACATAACCTTGTTGAAAATATTCTATAAATGCTGGACAATGTTTTGCTGTTTCTACTACACCCTGATCAATACCAAAGTTTGTACTGTAATCAGGCAGTTCAGCAGGAAGATTTTTAAACCATTCAGGAATGCATTGTATTGCTGGAACAATTGGAGTTTCTTCTTCTACTCCAGGTACTACAGACCAAAATTCTATAGTAGGTGATTCAGGTTTTTTCCAGATTATATCAGCCAGCCAACTCATCTTTCTGCTTTCTTAACAAATTTTTGATGCTCTTTGTACCCGCCACTAAACTTTCCACTAAACCATCTGTAAGCAATTTCTTCTTTTTCTTGCAATTCTTTATCAAATTCTCTAACTTGTAGTGTTACTTTTTCACGTTTAATTGGAATATACATTGCAAGTGGTGTGCCTCTTGGTATTAAAAATTCGCCATAATCGTGAAAAGCCATTTGTGGATTAACTTCATAGTGTATATCTGAATAAATTATTCCTGGCAACACTTCAAATCTTTTATCAAAATTATAAAACAACGGAAGTTGTAACAAGTTCCAACCTTTAGGTGTCATCATACGCCAAGGCGCATTACCTTTTAACACCATACTGTATTTCCTATAAGGCAAATGATCTACAAATTGATTGTCTAAATGATTTACAAAAGAAAATATTTTTTCAGGTGTTCGTACTTCCCAAGTATTATCTTTGTTTACAGTTAAGTGTATATCACACCAAAGTTTCAAAACAATACCAGAACTAAAATAATCAACAAAACTAGGGCAACGTTTAGCAGTACCAGGATGCCCGCTAAATTTTTCAGTAACTTCAATAGGCATTTTTTTGAACCATTCAGGAATAGATTCAATAGCAGATGAAGGAGGATAGATTTCTTCAAGTCCTTTAATAGTTGAAAACACAGTTATTAAAGGTTCTTTTTTCTTTGTAAATTTTTCTTTAATCCAATCAATTATCATATTGATTCCAGGTAGTAAAATTAAAAGTCAAAACACATCTTGCATAACCATTAACAGGTTTACTGCTACTATGATAATGTTTGCCATTAAAAATAAAAATCTTTCCTTTTCTAGGACTTGATCTGGTTAATTCTGTGTATTGTTCTGATGATTTAGTTTCATTATATACAACTGTATCGCCATCACTATCATTTACATAGTAAAGTGCAGTCCAATGAGGACATAAAAAATCAATATGAGGTTCATCGCCGCCATCTAAATAATTAACATTTAATTTTTGTTTTGTATTTGCACTAGGCACAAGCAGTCCGCAACGCAAACGCAAAAGTTTGTTTAATTCTTTACCTAACATATCACCCATTGTGTACCAAATAGGCAGAAGTCTATTGAAATAGTTACTTGCTGTGCTACCTACAGGTTCTTCAGGTCCGTCATTTAGTGCCAAATGCGTAAAGCCTAGACTATGTGTATTGGTCTGTGCAAAATGTTCGTGGTTAGCAAACCAAGGAAATTCCATAGAATATAGTAAATCTTCTATATCGTCCTGATATGGTTTAGGAATAGCATTTTCTTTACTAGTGTACAACATTGCTTATATTTATGGGTAGTTAACTACACAACCTTATAAGTTGGCGACAGGATAAATAATATATAATAGGATGGATTCATAAGATATGGCAAGATTACCAATTATTAATAACCTTAGAGTAGTACCACGTGAAAGCGAGTTTTTGGATAGAAAACTTGGATTACGTGGCGAAATCTTTTTTGATAATAACAAAAATACACTTAGATTATACGATGCACAAACTGTAGGTGGTATTGAATTAGTAAAAGAAGACTTGTCAAATGTTACAGATGCTGCATTTGCAGCAAAAGCAACACAAGCAGGTGTTGCAGGCTCAGGCAGCGGTAATATTGAAGTAAGTGACACTGCGCCAACTAGTCCAGAAGAAGGTACTATTTGGTTTGATAGTTCAACTGCACGACTATATGTTTATGTAAATGATGGTAATAGCAGCCAATGGGTTCAACCTGCGGTTCCAGCAACTTCTAGCAGTGGAGGCGGTGGGGGTGTTTCTAGTTGGAACGACCTTGAAGATAAGCCAACTACACTAGGTGGTTTTGGAATCACAGATGCAGTAAATATTAATGGTGCTACACTGACAGGAGCATTAGATGCTCCAGCGGTAGATGCACATAAATTAAAATTTTATTATCCTGATCAAAGTACTTTTCCAGATGCATCAACCTACCACGGTGCAATAGCTCATAGCCACGCAGATGCTGCTATGTATTATGCACACGGTGGCGTATGGAATAAACTTGCTAATGATTCGTCACTAGCAACACTTGCAACAACTGCTTTTGTAAACACTGCTGTAGCAAATAGTACAAACTGGGATACAGCATATGGATGGGGTGATCATTCAGGACAAGGATACTTAACAACAGAAGCGGATACATTAGATACAGTAACTGGTAGAGGTGCGTCAACGACAAATACACTAACAGTTGGTGGAATCAACACTGGTGCATTAAGTGATACAGGATTAGGTGCAACAACTATTGATAGTGCAAGTGCATTAACAATTACAACCGCTGACGGAACTAGAATTGCAGGTGGTCCTTTAAGACTTCCTTCAATGGACGATACTGCAAGAAATGCTTTAACTGCTGTCAACGGTGATATGATTTACAATACAACATCAAATAAGATAGAGGCTTATCAAAATGGTGGTTGGATTGAATTAGATACCGGCGCGGCAGCATAATGAGTGAAAGAGAATACGTAGTAGTAGTCAAACCAGGTGTTGACTTACAAGAAATAGAAACAGAACTTACAGCAAGTACAGGTGCTGGACCTATTCCAAATAGAAGTGTTGACGTTGTAAACGCTAGACCAGGTTCTAAGCGTATGACACACTTTGCACTTACAGACGAAGAAGCAAAAGATTTAGAAGAAGATGATAGAATTCTTGTTGTACAGATTCCTGTAGATCAAAGAACAGATATTTCAATTGGTTTACATCTAAACCAGCCTGGCTCTAATATGATTAGGTCAACTACATCTAGCGCATCTAATGTGAATTGGGGTTTGCGTAGATGTATTGGTACAAATAATTCTATGTATCAAAATAATTCTACTCCTACAGGAGATTACTTAACTGCGCTTGGCGGAAAAGGTGTTGATGTTGTTATACAAGATAGCGGAATACAAGCAGATCATCCAGAATGGAATGATAGAAATGGCGTCAGCAGATTACAACAGATAGATTGGTACACAGCCAGTGGACTAGCAGGTACACAGAGCGTAAACCACTATAGAGATTATGATGGACACGGAACTCACTGTGCAGGAATAGCAGCAGGTTTAACCTATGGATGGGCAAAGGCTGCACACATATATGCACAAAAGGTAAACGGTTTAGAAGGCACAGGAGATGCAGGAACAGGTATTCCCATTGCTGATATTTTTGACACTATAAGATTATGGCATAACAAAAAGAATGATCCAAACGATGCTGCGTATACAGGAAGACCAACAGTTGTTAATATGAGTTGGGGTTATGGTGCTAACATCACATCTGATCCGTCAAGCGGTAACTATCAAGGAAACGCTTGGGTTTGGAATCCTGGTGAATTCCAAACTGGATATGATACGAGAGCAGGACTATGGGCGTCTACAGGAGTTGTAGCCAAAGTATTCAGTTCTGGCGGAACTCCGTATACACGTGTACCAGCCAGAGATGCTACTGTAGATGCTGAGATTGATGATATGGTAGCAGCAGGTATTCATATTTGTATTGCAGCAGGTAATGATCTTTTCAAACAAGAGGCTGTTGGTGGTCCAGATTATGATAATACAGTTGTGTTTGGCGGTAGTACATTTTTCTATCATAGAGGAAGTTCACCACACAGTGATGCTGACAGCATATTTAAAGTAGCAAACATAGATTATCACACTGAAGAATTAATCGGTCCAACAGGTACTGACATTATTTCAGATAGTAGCACAAGAGGACCTGGAGTAGATATTTTAGCACCGGGCACACAAATAATGAGTGCGTGTAGCACAACTAATCGTTTTAGTACTGAAGATTATCCAGCAAACACAAATTATAAAATAACACAGATAAGTGGAACTAGTATGGCCGCTCCACAAGTAGCAGGTGTTATAGCACAGCATTTAGAAGTATTTCCAGAACTTACTCCTGCACAAATGTATAATAGAATATTAGCAGACGCACCATTAGACACAGTTTACACAACTGGTAGTGATACAGATTATAATCAATACACTAACAGTTTAATGGGAACACCAAACAAGATGCTATACAGTAGATATGGCAGTGAACCTTTAAGCATAGGTAACTTTGGTTTAACATCTTCTGCTGCAAGTGCAACATATGCACTCACAACAAGTTCATCTAGTGTTGATGAAGGAGATAGTTTTACAATTACTTTGACTACTACTGGTTTGCCAGCAGGTACAACAATTTCTTATGCTGTTAGTGGAGTACAAGCAGGTGATTTAAGTTTAGGATCAACATCAGGTACATTTACACTGGCAGACAACACATACGATTATTCGGCAATTACAAGTCTTGGACAGACAGATGATTTTGATTCACTGGTTGAAGTTGATATTTTTATTAGAGACAATGGTACAGATGTGTTTATATTAGGTGGCACTGGTACACTATCTCACTACACACTTGGAACAGCCTGGGACATCACAAGCACAAAAACACTTGTGCGTGATCTTGATCTAAGAGGTGCTACAGGCACAGGAATTGATGCTACTGCTGATTCCTTTGGATCTTTCCACATAGATCCTAGCGGCACTAAAGTACTTGTTAGATGCGATGATAATGTAGGTGCAGTAAACGCTGACTTCCAAACAACAACATACCAGTTTAATTTAGGTACAGCCTGGGATATATCAAGCACCAGAACGGCTGTAGGAAGTTTACCTAATGGTGATGTACCTATTACAATGCGAGATTATTTAGGTGTTCGTTGGGCTAAGAATGGAGAACTAATTTGCTTAGGCGGAAACGATGCAGGTCTGGTGTCCGGACAAGGAGACACATTTGGTATACTTACACTAGCAAGTGGTTCATATGATATTTCAGTCGGAGGAACTATAACAACTTATACACAAAGCGGACTTTATGGTAGCGATCTTGATCCTTTTGGTATGAATTTTTATTGGCCTTGGGGTTGTCAATTTAACGATGACGGGACAAAATTTTATTTAACAAGCGGAAGTGGATATGATGCAATAGAATTTCCACTAGACACACCTTATGATCCAAACAGTTATTCTAGTGGTGCAGTTACTTTCAATCCTAGTGTTGGAGGCACTAATGGTATACAGTCATTACACTTTGCCGACGGCGGAAAATATCAAATTAGTAAATTAAATATCTCTACTGGGGATGTAAGATTGTACAGTTTGTTTAGTACCAAGGCTAATGCTGCATTTACCATAGCAGAAGACAGTTTTACAGAAGGAACAGAAACATTTACTTTAGCACTTGTTAATGGACAAGCAAGTGTAAACGTTACAGTCAACGACACAAGCACAACACCAGCAGGTCCGACTTATAGTTTGGCGTCAGACGTTACAAATGTTAACGAAGGCGATACGGTAACATTTACATTAACAACAACAAGTGTAACTGACGGAACCCTTGTGCCGTACACAATTAGTGGTGTTACAAGTGCTGATATGGGCGGAGCAAGTTTAACAGGAAACTTTACTGTCAACAGTAACACGGCAGATTTAGCAATTACATTTGCAGAAGATAGCACAACTGAAGGTGCAGAAACAATACGTGTGTCTTTAGATAACGGACAAGACTTTCACGAAGTTACAGTTAATGACACAAGCACTACTCCTCCGCCACCTACTGCTACATATAGTTTATCAGGACCAACAAGTATTAATGAAGGTGAAACTTTAACAGTAACACTAACAACTACAAACGTTAGTGATGGGACAAACGTTCCTTACACAGTTACGGGAGTTGGCCCTTCAGATTGGACAAGTGGTAGCAGCACAGGAAACTTTACTGTCAATAGTAATACAGCAACAGCACAGTGGACTTTTGCTGAAGACCTAAGCACTGAAAACACAGAAATTATGACAATTGCTCTAAATAATGGTGAAGACAGTATTAACGTTAATGTTCAAGATACAAGTAGAACCGTAACCTACAATAACTTGTCAAACGATTCAGGCGGAAGTATAAATGAAGGTGAAAGTGTTACATTTACACTGACAGGTACCAATGTGCCTGATGGAACAACTGTAGGATACACTGTCACAGGTATTAATGCACAGGATACTACAGATAATTTAACCGGAAATATTGTTATGAATAGTAATACAGGTTCTGTAATCTTTAGTTTAGATGAAGATAATTTAACAGAAGGTGCAGAAACACTTACATTTACTTTGGCAAGTACAGATAGTTTAGGAACCGCAACTGGTGGACTATCACAAAATGTAACAATTAACGATACCTCTCAAACGTTTGTTCCTGATTACACATTAACAGTTACAAACGCTGGAAACAGTTATAGATTTACAGGTAGTGACAGATCGAGTACATTTAGTTCAGATACGCAACCTGCACTTAACTTTAATGCTGGAGATAAAGTAAGGTTTAGTTTAAACCAAGGAAATACAGCAACTCAACATCCGTTCTATATTAAAACAGTCCAAGGCACAGGTGTCGGAAATCAGGCATCCGGTGTTGTAAATGCAGGAACTGCACAAGTAGATTGGACTATAGGAAGCACTGGCACATACTACTATCAATGTAGCATACACGACGGTATGAATAATACAATCACAGTAAGTTAAGGTAAATACATACGAGGTAATAACATATGGCAATAAATTTTCCAAATTCTCCCGCACTAGATGCTACGTTTACAGATGGATCTACATCTTGGCAATGGGATGGTACAACCTGGAACTTGGTTACAAGCACGGCCAATGTAACGCCTAATACATTTAAGACTATTTCTGTTGCAGGACAAGATGATATTGTTGCTGCAAGTGGTTCAGATACATTAACTATCACAGCAGGTTCTAATATTACTCTTACTACTGATGCTGGAACTAAAGCAGTGACTATAAATGGTCAGGCAGGAGGCGGTGGTGGAGATGTAAATCAAAATGCACTTAGCAATATTGCGGTATCTGGACAAACAACTGTTGCTGCTACTTCAGTAACTGACACTTTTACTTTTGTAGGCGGAAGTGGTATTAATATTACAACATCAGGTAAAAATATCACTTTTACAAATACAGCAAGTACAGCAACATTTAATACACTTACTGATACTAGTGCTGCAAGTTTAACAGTTGATAAAATTTATTTGCCTGCAATAACAAGATTAGTTGTTACAAATAATTTAACATCATCTTACAGATTTGACCAATACGGTACACAAGATAATCCAGTAGTATATGCTATTAACGGAACAACTATTGCTTTTGATTTACAAGCAGGCGCTAGTCATCCTTTCGAAGTACAAGATCCTACCGGTAATGCCTATAATGACGGTTTAGTACACGTTGCTACAAACGGAACAGTATCCACAGGTGCTGCTGCTAATGGTCAAAGTTCAGGTACACTTTATTGGAAAATTCCTAGTACAATATCAGGTGGATTTAGATACCAATGTACAAACCACGCAAGTATGGTAGGAAATATTCAAGTTAAAGATTTCTCAACACTTTAATCTAACAATTTACTTAATTGTTTACGTAAGGTACTAATGTTATCTCTTGAATCTTTTGTATTAGTTTTAAGTGCAGGGTTTATTTTGTTAACTAAATTTGTATGAAATTGATCAATTGTTTGCACTTCTGAAATCAATTCGTTTAGTAATTTTTGTGCTGTTTGTTTTTTGGTGCTATTTTCTAACTGTGCAATAGCCGCTGTCCATCTATTTTTTTCAGTAATAAATTGTGGGTTTTCAACTAGTAACATCTTCGAGCTCCAATATCGTTTCTATCTTAGTTCTAATTAGACTATTATTTAATGTATTTCTAAGTCCATTATGCAGGTTCTTGGGCAGTTCATATAAGTTTGCCCAGCAAAAAGTTTTAACTGCTGTTGGTATAAATTCTTTGGACACTAAACAAATATATGTGCCATACTCAAAGCCTTTGTCTTGTGAAAGATAAAGTTCAATTGGTACAAGTTTACCATTAGCAAAATCGTCAAGTGCTTCTTTACTATCTTCTATTAGACTTCCGCTACGCATAAAAGTAGGTACAGTCCATTTATCTTTTTCAAGAATTAATAGAACTCTACGTTGATCTAATGATAGAAATAATAGTCCTGCTCTTTTTTGCATACAATTAATTATGCAGGATCAGGATCTAATCTCCAGTATCCGGCAGCATATTCGCCTTCAAAAGATTTAAGCCATTGGATACCATCCCATTTGTATTGGATACCTGTAGTTAGATTAGTTATGTAAGTTGTATCTGTTGCTGTTTCTGTATCAAATACTGTTATCCAACTAGATCCGTCCCATTCAATAATGTTATTTTGTGATAATTGGTAATTTGTAAGTGTAGAACCATCAGTACCTTTCCACGCTTCTGGGCTAGGTCCATCAGGATCGCCAATATTATCAAGCAATAGGTATCTTGTTCCTACAGGAATATTTGCAAGACCGTTCCATTTGTCAATAGGATTAAATCTTGTAGGATCAATGATTGCATCTATTGTAGTTTGTGAAGCAGTTGCTCTATTAACACTTTCAATAACTGTGTTTGCAGGTATTGTATCTTGGTCAAAAGTTACTAACAATATAGTAGGATCTGTAGGGTGTATAGCAAACGTTCCTTTCATTTCAGAACCATTAGGCTGTCTGAAGTAAATGAAACTTGCTGGTGTAAATTTTCCAAGTCTATTAAGTATTGCGTTCCAGTCATATTTTTTATTAGGGCCTACAGATTCTTTTTCATCTAGTTTCACTGATTGTACGGCTGCATATGGATCAATAATAGTAAGTTCGTAATCATAATCCTGTCCATTATTTGCTTTGAATAATAATACTGGGAATCTAGGATTAACGTACACAGTATTTGAATCATTACCGTTGTAAACAAGTGTAGAAATATTTTTTACATCGCCATCTTCTGTGAATATGTTAGCAATAATACTTCTTATGATACCTAGTTTTTTAACTTTTGCCGGCGGACTAATAAAAGCATTCATACTAAAATCTAAACTACAAACATCAATATCGTTCTCGGTTCCTGCTGGAATAGAACGAGAACTAAAATTTGTACTTTCAAGATATACAGAACTTAGACTAGTCCAATCAATATAGTTGTCAGTAGTTTGTATTTCTAATGCAGGATTAAACAATACTAATATTTGTTCTAGCAATTGTAATTTTTGATCTGTGTTACTTGTCCATATATCGCATTTCATTGTAAGTTTGAAAGGCGTAGGCATAATACGTTCTACTGTTACATTCTTACCTTGTGCACCTGTGTATGTTCTTGTACCTGCATCGTCAGTAGTATATGCACGTTCTCTGATATTAACTTTGCTAATGAAACTTGGATCTGATAAGCGTGATGTATCTAATTCTAATCCTGTAATATAACAAGCCATACGTGGTACTGTAGGCATTTTATTTTCACTGTTTTCACGGATAATGTTTGCAACCTGTCTTGTTAAGTCGCCATACATAACTGGCACAGTTTGTTGTTTTCCGTCACCTGCTTCATATTTAAAGCCAATGAAAATACGCATAAATTGTGTAACATATCTTCTAATTTGTCCGTCGTAGAAAAAATCCATTAGTCTGCCTTTTTAAACTTGTGTGTAAAAGCATCAGGGTCGCCTTTTGCTGCTGCCGCTCTTCTTTTTTGTAATTTAATTGCTATAGGTTCATCGTCATCCTTACGTACCTTTTTCTTTACAGTGGTTCTTTTTGGAGTTCTTGATGTAAAACCTAAAATTTCATCTATACGCATTATTCATCTGCCTCTGGTTTAAGTGCTTTGGATAAACTCTGTCTTTCCTTAACTTCCTTGCCGTCTAAGTTTGTTTTATTAGCATTATTAATGAAAGAAGATTTAGCATTTTCTTGTATTCTAGATTCGTGTCCAGCAAAATCTTTACCTGCTGCTGTATCACTGTTACCTAAGTTACTAATATTCATACGTACATCATCCTCTACTTTACTCCATCTATTTTTCTTAAAGATGAATAATCTTGTTGGTTTATAATCTGTTCTCAAATGGTATTGTCCGTCACCAGGATTAATTGGAAAACTAATGCCTTGCGTAAATGGTGCACCGTTTGGCGGAACACCGTCACCAAGTAAGTACCCTTTGTAACCATTTAGTTCAGGATTTGCACTTACCATATCAGCAGTGTAACTAGTATATACCTGTTCGCCTGCATCATCATATATAGGATTACCTGCTTCGTCTGTACTTGGTATTAATAATTGTGTATCATCTGCTGTTACTAGTTCTGCATTACCAACTTCATCTCTTTGTAGGGTATAAAATTTAGTAGTATCATATCCACTTTGTGGTGTATCTTCTTCTGCTTGATCAAGAACTGCTTGTGTAATTTGCATTTCTTTTTCATACGTTGACATAATGTCTTTAAGTGTATCTGCAAGTTTCCAATCTGATCCTGGAGGTTGTGATGTTGTTTCTGCAAGTGCTTGATATTTTTCACCGTTAGGAGCAACTACAATATCACCTGGATAGTAAGTTGTTCCTTCCGTCCAATTACCTTTATCTTGTTCTGTGTCAGCAACTTTATCTAGTATTTGTTTGAACTCTTGTGAATCAACTAACGGATTACATTTTGCACGATATAAATGCGGATACCAGGTAACACTGAAACCTTCTGCTGCTCTGTTCACATCTTCGATTACATAAAATCTTTTTAAAGCATAATTTAAATCATTTAAAGCAAACTCATCTTTTAAGTGTGGTAGTTCAATAACATCACCTGAAATAAGTTTTCTTCCTAATTTTTGCACTGTATCATTAATATGAAAAGTAATAAACAGTGTGTCATTTTGTAAAAACAAGCCAAACTGGCTTAAATTAAAATCAATGTCCTGAACATTGTATACTCCACGCATTTGGTATACATCAGGATCATATTTCCTATCTCTATTTTCTAGAAATAGCATATCCTGTATATTAGTAGGATCATCAGAACTGTATTTAGGTGTGCTAGGAGTTTCTCCTTGAATAGCAGTTCCAGGGCCTATGTACTTGTGTATAAGCACATCAGTACCGCCTACTTGAAACATCTCCCAAACAGTTTTGTCAATAAATTTGTAGTCTTTTCCTTTTTCAGGACGATATAAGCTCAGTCTTGGCATAGTATACTTATTTACCGTTTTCTGCACAAGGCATAAATAGTAATATGAGCCAAATTGATGTTAAAAAACAAGAAGTTTTTGATTACGTAAAAGCAATGCTAGGTGAAGGTATGATCGATGTAGAACTTGATCCGATTCACTACGAAACAGCATTAACTAAAGCACTTGGTGTATTTAGACAGCGTTCTGATAATGCTGTTGAAGAAAGTTACATCACACTTATGCTTGAAAAAGATAAAAATGATTACTTTTTACCTAAAGAAATACAGCAGGTAAGACAGATTTTTAGAAGAAGTGTAGGATCTAGAACAGGAAATGGTACAGGCGGAACAGTGTTTGAACCATTTAATTTAGCATACACAAATACATATTTGCTAAGTTCAACTAATATGGGCGGATTAGCAACGTATGAATTGTTTGCTGGTTATCAAGAACTAGTAGGAAAAATGTTTGGTTCATTTATAAATTTTACTTGGAATCCGCAAAGCAAGAAATTAATTATAATGCAACGTCCGAGAGGCGAAGAAGCAGTTCTGCTTTGGTGTTATAATGAAAAGCCTGATTTTACTATTTTAGATGATAGATATTCAGGACAGTGGATCAAAGATTACACACTTGCTAACTGCAAAATTATATTAGGACAAGCACGTGAAAAATTTGCAAGTATTGCAGGTCCACAAGGCGGTACTGCACTTAACGGTCCTGCTATGAAAGCAGAAGGACAGGCTGAACTAGATAGACTTACTGAAGAATTAGTAATGTTAGTGCCGGGTGGACAAGGATATTACTGGATAAACGGATAATGAAGTTTAACGAATTTGCAGATATAGATCCTTATGCAGAGGAAATGTACGAAGCTCAATTAGTCTGGGGTCGAGGATCTCCCACTGCTAGAGGCGGCACTACAAAACTAAAATTCCGTTGCACAGCAGGCCCACGTAAAAGTAGACAAGTTTCACACCCTTCAAAATGTTGGGATCATCCAAATGTTGCTCAAGCACAAAGAATGAAAACAACAAGATCAAGAACCAAATTCCAACAAGCAAGACGTCAGTCACGTACAAAACGCATTAACACAGCAACAAGATTGGTAAGACGCTTAAACAAAAAAACTTATTAATTACTTGACAATTTCCCTGTAATACACTATAATTGTTTTACAAGGAGATTATTAATGATTATAGGTGTTTGTGGTTTTATTGGTAGCGGTAAAGATACAGTAGCAGATTATCTTGTAAACTTTCACGAATTTAGAAGAGAAAGTTTTGCAAATACTTTGAAAGATGCAGTTTCTTCGGTATTTGGCTGGGATAGAACTATGCTTGAAGGACGAACGAAAGAAGCAAGAGAGTGGAGAGAACAGATAGATCACTGGTGGGCAGAAAGACTAGATATGCCTACGCTTACTCCAAGATGGGTGTTACAATACTGGGGTACAGAAGTATGCAGGAAAGCATTCCACGATGATATTTGGGTAGCAAGTTTAGAAAACAAACTACGTCAAAGCAAAGACAATGTTGTTATATCAGATTGCAGATTTCCTAATGAAGTAAGCACTATTAAAAATGCAGGCGGTAAAGTTATATGGGTAAAACGTGGTAGTTTACCCGAGTGGATTGCTTATGCACATAGAGCTAATAATGGTGATATTGAAGCAATCAACTATTTAAACAACCAGAAAATACACGCTTCAGAATGGGCTTGGGTTGGCACTAAATTTGATCTTGAAATAGACAACGATAGCAATATTGATGATCTTTACAGTAAATGTAGAGACTTAGTAATCAGCAACTAGATCACCTTGTTTCCAAGTAATTCCTTCTTTACTTAAAACTGTAATACAATTAGCACATACACATTTTAGATTGGTAATTCTACAATTATTTAGATTACCATCTATATGGAACACTCTAAAAACTTCCTTGTGCTTTGATTTGAAACCACATTTATCACATTGTTTTTTAATTCTATACCCTGCTCTATACCAACGTGGAATAGTTGCTTCTACTCCGTGTTTGTTGCAAGACTCGCATAAACTGCGATAGTAAACTTTATTGCCTTTTTTATAGTTTACTGCACAAGGCCTCAATCCGCACTTACATAATGGTCTCATACATATATTTACACCTTTACTGCCCCTTTTATTAGGCTTATAAACCACCTTTTTTGTAAAAACACACTAAATACATTAGTAATACAGAGTAGGTATGAATATACTATTACATTACCAGGAGAAAACGGAATGGCATTAACATCACCAGGCGTTGAAGTAACAGTAATCGACGAGAGTTTTTATACCCCGGCTGAACCAGGGACAACTCCGCTTATTGTTATAGCAACAGCGCAAGACAAATTGAATGCCGCTGGAACAGGTACTGCTTCAGCGACAACACAAGCGAATGCTAATAAAGCATTTAAAGTAACATCACAAAAAGAATTAGTAGATCTTTTCGGAGTACCAAACTTTGAGAAGACAGCAAGTAACACTCCAATACACGGAAGTGAACTTAACGAATACGGATTACTAGCAGCATATAGTTTACTAGGAGTATCCAACGCAGCATTCGTTACTAGAGCAGACGTAGATTTAGGACAGTTAGAAGGACAGTCAGAGGCTCCGGGAGCGAATCCAAACGACGGTACTTGGTGGGTAGACACACGCACTACAAGTTTCGGTATTCAAGAATGGAACGGCGCTGCAATTACAGTAACAGGTGGGCAAAAGTTTGCTAACAAAACACCTATTGTTTTAACAGACGACGACGCAAGTAAAATTGACTCTGGTACATTAAAACCTAAAGGTTCAGTAGGTGCTATCGGAGATTACGCAATTGTATTCCAAACTGTAGACGGTTCTGGATCATTTGTAGCAGGAAAAGAAACAGCAAGAGTGTATTACAAATCCGCTGGTAATGGTGTTTCTCCTAGCGCAGGTGATTGGGTACTAGTAGGCAGCAATGATTGGACAGCAAGTCATCCAACAATCATTGGAGATACTTTTGCAGCAAGTTCAGGTAAATTTTCAATCAATAGCACAGACTTTGAAGTTACAGGTACACTAGATGATCTAGTAACTGCAATTAATGGAGCAATTAATGATTCCCAGGGTGTTATTGCTAGAAACGTAAGTGGTAAACTTTACCTTTACACAAGTGGTAAAGAAGCAGATAGTAACAATGCTGACTCAACTTTAACTGAGGCTATCATTATTGGAGATGCTGGTACAGGTCCTGCAATTGATTTTACTGAATTAGGTATTGCAAAAGGAACTTACTATGCACCTAAATTAGCACAAGCAGCACACACATCTGTGCCACAATGGAAAACAAATGACAGCACACCTCGTCCAACAGGAAGTGTTTGGATCAAAACAACAGAACCAAACAACGGTGCAAGATGGAGAGTATTTAAATGGGCAGCAGCAACAACAACTTGGAACGCTGTTGATGCTCCAATTTATGAAAACCAAAGCACTGCAATCTATAATTTAGATAGATCCGGCGGGGGAGCAAATTTAGCAACTGACGCAATTTTTGTACAGTTCAACAGTCCAGAAGATTCCGGATTTGACACAGATCCAGCAACTGCAACATTTAGAGTATGGCGCAGAGCAGGAACTGGTGCAAGTACTGTAACAACTGATGCAATTACTGCTTCTTCATTTACATCAGGTAGCAATACTTTTGAAATGAGTGAATCAATTAAAACTGCTTCAGCAATGCAGGCTGCTAAAACAATTACATTTGCAGCAACAGGTGCAACAACTGACGCTGACTTAATTGCAGAAGAAATTAACGCAGCAGGATTTACAAATATTGTAGCATCAGTTGATTCAGATAACAAACTTTCAATTTCACATTCACTAGGTGGTGAAATTAGAATTAAAGATGGCGCAAACACTCCAATTGCTTCAGTGTTAACTGCTTATAACATTGACACATTAGCAGGTACAGCAGGTTTTTATGCTGCACCAACTAATAACTATTATGACTTTATTATAAGCAACTGGCAGCCACTTGCAGCAAGTAATTTTTATGCAAGTAGCAACAATCCAGAGAATGAACCAGCAGATGGACAGTTATGGTACAATCCAGAGTACAGCGATGTGGACATTATGGTACACAATGGTACAACTTGGGTAGGTTACCAAACATCTTATCCTAATACTTCACCAGCAGGTCCAATTGTAAGTGCAAGTGAGCCAAGTGCAACAACTGGCCAATCAGATGGTACAGCACTAGTTGACGGAGATCTTTGGATTTCAACAGCAGATCTTGAGAACTTCCCAACAATTTACAGATGGAATGGTACAACACTAGCGTGGGTACAAATTGATAAAACAGATCAAACTACAGAAGATGGTATCTTGTTTGCAGATGCACGTTACGGTTTAGCAGGCTCAACAGGTAACACAGCAGCAGACATTAAAGACTTGCTAACAAGCAATTACTTAGATCCAGATGCTCCAGATCCAGCACTATATCCACAAGGTATGTTGTTATGGAACTTACGTAGAAGTGGTGGTAATGTTAAAAAATATAGAAACAACTATATTGACACAACTGCTGATAATGAAAGATTTAACAATGGTGAATCAATGTCAGGTTATGCAACCGATCGTTGGACTACTGAATCAGGCAACCAAGAAGACGGCAGCGGATCATTTGGTAGAAAAGCACAGCGTATGGTAGTTGTACAAGCACTTAAATCTGCTATTGATACAAGCGATGAAGTTAGAGACGAAGAACGTAGAAACTTTAACATCATAGCGTGTCCAGGTTACACAGAAACTATGTCAAACCTAGTTAACTTAAACATTGACAGAGGTTTAACAGCGTTTGTAATTGGAGATACACCATTAAGATTACCAGCAGATGCTACTTCATTAACAAACTATGGTAGTAACGCAAGCCTAGTTGTAGATAACAATGACGATGGAATTGTTACATACGACGAGTATATGGGTGTGTTTTATCCAAATGGATTTACAACAGACTTAGGAGGCGCAAACGCTGTTGTTCCTTCATCACATATGATGATGAGAACGATTGCACTAAGCGACCAAGTTTCGTTTCCGTGGTTTGCACCAGCAGGTACAAGACGTGGTGGAATTTCCAATGCTACAGCAGTAGGGTATATTGATGCAGCAACAGGCGAGTTCCAAACAGTGGCGCTCAACGAAGGTCAAAGAGATACATTGTATGATCTAAAAATTAATCCAATTACATTCTTTAACGGTGTAGGATTAGTTAACTATGGTCAAAAAACTAGAGCTAGAAACGCTTCAGCACTAGACAGAATCAATGTTGCACGTTTAGTTGTTTACTTAAGATCACAACTTAATAAACTTGCTAGACCATACATCTTTGAACCAAATGACAAAATCACAAGAGACGAAATCAAACAAGCAGTAGAATCATTACTACTTGAGTTAGTTGGTTTAAGAGCTCTTTATGATTTCGCTGTTGTTTGTGATGAAACAAATAATACACCGGCAAGAGTAGATCGTAACGAACTTTATGTTGATATTGCGATTGAACCTGTCAAAGCAATTGAGTTCATCTACATTCCATTGCGTGTCAAGAACACAGGAGAAATATAATGCCGATTACATCACTTAATAACTTTGGAGTTCCAACAGACGCAGGCAACCAAGTGCTCTTGATGCCAAAATTAAAGTTCCGCTTCCGCGTAACTTTACTTGGTTTTGGAGTAACGGCTGCAACAGAACTAACTAAACAAGTTGTTGACGTAAGTAGACCAAAAGTAGGTTTCGAAGAAATGACTTTAGATGTTTACAACTCAAAGGTATTCTTAGCAGGTAAGTATACATTTGAAACATTAACATTAAACTTACGTGATGACGCTAGTGGAGAAGTTCAAAAACTAGTTGGTCAACAGGTTCAGAAACAGTTTGACTTTGTAGAACAAGCATCAGCAAGATCAGGTATTGACTACAAATTTACAACTAAAATTGAAGTACTAGACGGTGGTAATGGTAACAACGCAGCAGGAGTAAATGTACTTGAAACTGCAAATATGTATGGTTGTTTCCTAACTAACGTAGATTACGGAGATGCGAACTACGCTACCAACGAAGCAATGACAGTTGCACTTACTATACGTTTTGATAATATGGTACAATACGGACCAGGAGAGCAAGGCGTTGGTGTAGGTATTGGTGCTACAGTCGAGAGAACACTTGGCGAAGCAACAACTGGTTCAAGTCCAGCTCAAGGTTAATATTTTTAACGATAGAATTAAAAAGCCCGGATTTTTTCCGGGCTTTTTTTATGGCTAAATAGTTATATGGCCAATAAGTTTACAAGATTTCTGACAGATGTGTTTACTGGGGTTACAAATCCCAAAGGCAGAGTAGCAAATTATCAACACGCTACTAGGCTTTTCATTGATGATAATTTCCGTCTAGCACCTAAAACAAAATTTAATTTTTATGTTCGTTTTGAACTTGATAATACAGCACACGGTGCATCTAACTTTACAAACAAACATATAAACGAAGTTGGATTATTAGTTAAGAATGTAGACTTACCAAGTTTTAGTTTTGATTCAGAAGTACTAGAACAATATAATAGAAAAAAACTTATCTATAAAAGAATTAATTACGATCCAGTTAATTTTAGTTTTCACGATGATAACCAAGGTGTTATAAGTGCATTATGGGCAATTTATTATGGGTATTATATAAGAGATAGACATCTTTCTAGCAGTGCTTTCAGTGAAACAAAATATATGGGAACAGATGACCCACGCCAAAATTTTAGATATGGATTAGATAATAACAAAACAACAGATCTTTTAAAAAGCGTAACAATCTTTACAATGGGACGCAGAAGATTTATAGGTTATACATTAGTCAACCCAAGAATTAAAAGTTGGAAACACGGGCAACACGACTATAGTTTGAGTAGTGAGCCGGCTCAGAGTGATATGAGTTTAGAGTACGAAGCAGTAAGGTACTCGTCAGGTACAGTGTCAGAAGGTTCGCCTAAAGGCTTTGCAACTCTACACTATGATAATTCACCTAGTCCTTTAAGTGTAGCAGGTGGAGGAGTGAGTAATTTAATTGGTGAAGGCGGTGTCCTTGACGGACTAGAACAAGTGTTTGGTGCAATTGGCGATGGCACAGCATTTAGTTCTCCGCAAGGATTTTTATCAACAGCCATTGCGGGTATAAACACATTTAAAAATGCAAAATCCTTAACTAAGGACGGACTAAAAGGTGAGGCAATAAATATTTTAACAAGTCCTGCAGGAATTAGTGCAGTGTCTAATACAATTAATGGAGTTGTTGGTGCTGCATTTCCTAAGAATAGAAACACAACAGCAGTTACAAAAGCAAATCCAAAGAAAATGATAGGCGGAACATAAAATGACTGGAACTACTCCAACTAACTTACCAGCAAAACCTATACAAGATAGTGCAGCAAGAACTAAACTATTTTTTGATGCTTATGGCAAAGAGCCGCTATCTTATAGAGTTCCAGATATTGATGCTGCTATTACTTTTTTTAAATCTAAAGGTTTTGAAAATCCTGCTGCAAACATTACAGCAGCAGTCATATTAAAACAAGCAAAGTTAGAAAATATTCCTATTACAGAAATATTAGATCAACTTAAAGGTTTTGAAGAGTTAGATATATCGGGATTGGTGGCTGAAGTAATGAATAATCATCGACCATCAACAAGCACATTAGGATATAAAACACCAGTAGTAGATCTCACAAAAAGTCGCAACGTGGTAGTATAATGCCGAAGTTTGCTCAAGGCAGATTCGAAATGAAAAATCCCGGTAAGTATGTTGGGACTAAAAAACCTCTTGCACGTTCAAGTTGGGAATTTGTTTTTATGAGAATGCTTGATGAACATCCAGGCGTTGCTAATTGGGCAAGTGAAAGTATAAAAATTCCCTACAAAGATCCACTAACAGGAAAGTACAGTATATATGTTCCTGATTTTTTTATTGTGTATAATGATAGGGCAGGAAAACAACGTGCAGAAGTTGTAGAGGTAAAACCTGCTAATCAAACACTTAGAGAAAGAGTAGGTAAAAGTAGATACAATCAAGAGCAGTATATTAAAAATCAAGCAAAATGGGAAGCCGCTGCTGCTTGGTGTAAACAAAAACGTGTAAGGTTTAGGATAGTGAGCGAAGATGATATTTTTCATAAAGGTAACAAAAGAAGATAATGCATTACTCACAAGTTGGGCAAGATTTATTTGCACTACAAACTGCCAAGAATAAAAGTTATATCGAAATTGGTGCAGCCGATCCTTTAAAATTATCAAATACATTTTTACTAGAACAACAAGGTTGGACAGGTTTTAGTTTAGAACTAGATTCAAAATTTAAAGACGACTGGAAAAACTGTAGGAACAATGTGTGTTACTACGAAGATGCAGTTACATACAAATACAAAAATAAAAACAGAATAGGTTATCTTAGTTGCGATATTAATCCTCCTGAATTAACATTAGAAGCTCTTAAAAATGTTTTGTCACAAGGTGTAGTTTTTGATTGTATAACTTTTGAACACGATGACTATTGGCGTGAAGAAAAAGGTTTTGCAGAAACTTGTAATGCTGCTAAAAAATACTTAGACTCACAAGGCTACAAAGTTGCTGTTGATAATGTGTTTGCAATACGTAGGAGAAAAACTTGGACAGGTGAATGTCATTTTGAAACTTGGTATGTAAATAAAGACATAGAATATAAAACAATTGAGTACAGAGACTGGGCAAACAATGCAGGACTTCTTTAAAAGTGTTACAATAAAACGTCATCCTAAAAGTAAATGTCCTGTTGTATTTCAATGCGATGATAATTTTTTTGATAACTTTGGTAGATACAACTTGTTAAGTTGTAATAAGCATAAACAAGACGTACATATTCATTTGATAAATCCAAGCAACAGATTATTAAAGAATTTAGAAAATGCTAACCTCGATATTGATTTAGGTTATAGTTTTGAAAACATTGACACAAGTATTAATAGATATAAATTAAAAAGTTATTATTTTTGTGCTAGATATTTTGTTGCTAATCTTTTATTTGAATGTACAGATATTGAAGGAACATATATAACAGATGCAGATATTGTTTTTAATAAAAAAGTTACATTTGACAAAGGTGTATCACTAGGTATGTTATACTATCCAGGGTACGATAATTTGTGGAAACAAACAGGTGCAAATTTTACATATGTAAGAAAAGATAGAAAAAACTTTTTAGAAAATGTTATCACAGAATATCAAGATAGATTAAAGACTACAGACTTCAATAGCATAACAGAAGATATGGATAAAATTACAAAAGCCAACCTATATGCTCTAGATCAAGTTTGTATGTCTACTGCATTAAAACAAGAAAAAAGTTTTACTAACTTAACAGAAAATCCAAATTTTATTAGCAAAGATAGAGAAAAAACAGACATTTGGTCATTGACAGGTGGTAATCAAAAGTATGATACTTTGGTTCATATGTACCTTAAAGATAAATTTAGTGATGACTTACAGCGAATAAATAAGTATAAGTTCGAACGGTTATAATATGACAAAGAAATTAGAAGAATTATTCAACTTAGAAGACAAAGATACAGCAATTGAAAATGCTGTCCAAAACGCTGAACCGCAGGAAAGTGCTGAATTAGTAGATATAAAGCCGCAGGAAAGTGTTAAGGATAATGCTATGACACAAGAGCAAATAAGAAACTTAGAGGACAGTGTAAAAGCCATAGATAAGATTACTGGCGATTTACCAGTAGTAAGAGAGCTGGATAACTTAGGTGAAAAAGACCTAGATCATTTGGCTAGTAAGGCTGAACAAGCATACGATGATTTGATGGATCTTGGTATGAATGTTGAAGTACGATACAGTGGACGTATATTTGAAGTAGCAAGTAGTATGCTTAAAAATGCTGTAGATGCTAAAACCGCCAAAGTTGATAAGAAGTTAAAAGCCGTTGATTTACAACTAAAAAAACTTAAAATTGACCGAGATTCTCCAGAAGATCCTAATGATATATTGAATGGAGACGGGTATGTTATGCTAGATCGTAACGAATTAATGAAAAAATTAGGCGGAAAGGAATAAATAGTTATATGAAAACGTTTAAAGAATATCTTGCAGAAAGTAAAAAAGTTTACAGCATCAAAGTAAAAGTTGCTGGAGAACTACCAGAAGGTTTTGCTGAAGATCTAAAAGGCAGAATGGCTAACAGAGGAGTTGTTTCCTTTGAATCTATGGGCAGCACACCTGTTACAGAGACTCCATTAGATTTTCCAACACTATCTAATTTAGAAGTTCATACTTTTGAAGTAATTACAGAATACCCAACTACACCAACTGATGTAGAAAAAGAAATTTTTGAAATGGGATGTTGCAATCCTGGACATTATGTAGCAAGAAATTCTGCTAGTCCGTCAGAAGAATATCAAGCAACAGACGACAAAAAGGAAGGTGCTTTATTACACGACAATGAATATAAAGAAGGCTTACCTGTTAAATCAAAAGATTATTTCGGTGATGACTTTAACAAATCATTTTTAAAACAACTTTCAAAAGAAGCAAAAGAACGTAGTAAAGAACTAGGTCACGATAAACTTAAAGCAGACGTTTATCAAGATGTTCCTAAACTTAAAGCAGATAAAGCAGGCGCAAAAAGTCCTGTAGGGAGTAACTAATATGGAATTTAATGAATTATTAGCCAAAATGCAGGAATTTGATAAAGCAAAAGCAGAGGCACCTGCAGAAGTGCAAACAGATGAAGGTTGTGGCGATCCAATGCCAGGACCAATGGCTCCACCAGAAGCACCAAAAGAAGAGCCAACAATGAATGTAAACATCACAGCAAAAGGTGATGCAATTGAAGATATTTTAAAATTAATGACAAAGGTTAATCCAGATATGGACAAGCCTGATATGCCTGATATGTCACCAGATAGCAAAATTGGTCAAGCAATTATGATGCCAAAACCAATTAACAAGTTGCTACCTGATTTCGATGGTGATAATGATGATATGCCAGGTGGTGAAAAAGATATTAAAATCACCGCATTAGATAAAGATGGTGATGATGAAAAGAAAGATAAAGAAGAGGCTTGGGCTAACGAACCAGATGAAGATACTAGAGATGTTTCATACGTTACTACAAAATTGCAAGGTGGTATGAATAGACGTAAAGGTACACATCCTAAAGTAGCAGGTGGTGATAACCCAATGCAAAAAGTTGGTGAAACAAATGAAGAATTAGTTTCGTCAATTAAAGCAGAATTATTAAAAGCGTTAGAAGAAACTAAAGGAGCGAAATAATGGCAGACTTATTAACATCAACAATTGGTGGCGGTAGCTCAGTACTAGTTGCAGCAAATAGACAACCTGCATCAGATGTTACTGCTATTGATTTCCCAGGCGGAAAAGATTTAACATTTTTTGAAGTAGACTTTGGAGCGGCAGCAAATGCTGAAACAGGTGCTAATGAAGCAATACAAGCACTTATCGAAATCATTGGTAAGTATGCAACTATTGTTATTAGAGGTGACTTACACGCAACTAACCAAAAAATGTGTTTTGCAGTTGAACAATCAAATGCATCATTAGATTATGATGGTGCTGGTGCAGAAACACTTGTAGAACAAATTGAAGACGAATGTATTGCGCTAGGTGCAACATACGGTAATAACAACTTCGATATGACTGCTGTTACTGCTACTGTGAAAACTTCATTTGATTTCGCATAAATCACAAATTTCATAACATACCAAATAGGGCCTCTGGGCCCTATTTTTTTCACTAAATATTAATATGGCAAAGAGTCTAGACGGCGTCCAAATTAAAAAGGCGCACAAAAGAGAAAAATATACTCTAGAAGAAATTAAACATCTAGAAGCGTGTATGGATCCAAAAAATGGACCGTTGTACTTTGCAAAAAACTTTGTAAAAATACAACACCCAACAAAAGGATCAATGCAATTCGTACCTTATGATTATCAAGAAGAAATGTTACACGCATATCACGATTACAGATATACGATAGCAATGCTACCAAGGCAGATGGGTAAAACAACTTGTGCTGCTGCATATCTTTTATGGTATTGTATGTTTACTCCGGAAGCACAAGTTTTAATTGCTGCACACAAATATACAGGTGCACAAGATATTATGAATAGATTTAGATTTGCCTATGAAAATTTACCAGACTTTATTAGGGCAGGAGTTTATTCATATAACAGAAATACAATTGAATATGATAATGGAAGTAGAATACAAGCAACCACTACAACAGAAGATACTGGACGTGGTAAATCACTTTCATTAATATATTGTGATGAGTTTGCATTTGTGCAACCACCGGAGAAGGCACGAGAATTTTGGACTGCACTTTCTCCTACACTGTCAACAGGTGGTAAAGCAATTGTTACTAGCACACCAAACTCAGATGAAGACCAGTTTGCACAAATATGGACCGAAGCAAACAAAAAGTTTGACGAATATGGAAATGAAAGTGAAGTAGGTACAAACGGCTTTCATCCTTTCTTCGCTCACTGGGACAGACATCCAGACAGAGATGAGGCTTGGGCACAAGAAGAAAAAGCAAAAATTGGCGATGAAAGATTTAGACGTGAATTCGATTGTGAGTTCTTAATCTTTGATGAAACGTTAATCAACAGTGTAAAACTTGCAGCACTTGAAGGTAAAGAACCTATAATGTCAATGGGTCAAACACGTTGGTACAAAAAAGTTGATCCTAAATGCACGTATCTGATAGCATTAGATCCTAGTTTAGGAACAGGAGGCGACTATGCCGCTATACAAGTTTTTGAAATGCCAACTATGATACAAGTTGCTGAATGGAGACACAATTTGACTCCTGTACAGCAACAGATAAGACATTTAAAAAGTATTATACAATATATCTATACAGAGCAAACAGAAGGCGGCAATCGAAATCCTACTATCTATTATAGTTGCGAAAATAATACGATAGGAGAAGCAGCACTAGTTGTAATTCAAGATATAGGAGAGGAAAACTTCCAAGGACTATTTTTAAGTGAACCTATTAGAAAAGGACACGTAAGGAGATTTAGGAAAGGATTTAATACTACACACAAAACAAAAATTAGTGCTTGTAGTAGTTTTAAAAATGCACTAGAACGTGATAAATTACAAATTTTTAGCAAACCTTTAATATCAGAATTGAAGAATTTTGTTGCTACTGGTGTAAGTTATGGTGCAAAACGTGGTGAACACGATGACTTAGTTAGTGCTACACTGTTGATAATGCGTATGGCTAATCAACTTGCTAACTGGGATCCAAAAATATACGAAAAAATGACAGAAAGATTAACGGAAGATGAGTACCCAATGCCTATCTTCGTATCTAGCGGGTTTTGATAAATACTAGTACAATGGACGCAACAAATAACATAGCAACAGACTTGTTTTATAAGGTTAGAAGCAGATTTACTAACCTAAAACTTGGCAGTGAAACAGGAGAGATTACAATCAATCCTGAAGACGCCAGATTCTTTGATTTTGACTATACTGAAGAAGACAAGAAAATTGGACACGTAAGCATAAGTTTAGCAGAGCCCAATTCAATGAAAGTATACTTTTCAAACGGTATAACAGAAGGTATGGACAAAGGTCAAAAAAATGATTGGTATGGATTTTTAAAAGAATTACGTGGATTTGCAAAACGTAGATTGTTGGCTTTCGATACCAGAGACATTGCTAAAGATAATCTAGATAAAAGGGATTATGCTTTTTTAAGCCAATACGCAAAACCACAATCAGATAATGATGTTATTACAAAACCTGTCGGAGAGAATGTAATGAATGAGAGTAACCTTTATGGAACAAAGACACAAAGTTTCCAAAAATTAGAAAATACAAAACTTATTATAAAACATAGTAAGAAACTTGCAGATGAATTTGAACAAAAGCCAGGTGATAGATCAAGAAATATCAGTGCTTTGTTTGTACAAAACGAATCAGGAGAAAGATTTAAATATCCTTTCGTACATTTAGCAGGTGCAAGAGCAATGCAAAGACACGTTGCTAACGGCGGTTTACCGTATGATGAAATAGGCGAAAGCATTATTAAAATGAGTGAAGAAATTGCACAACTTAAATCTTTTCAAAACTATGTAGTACGTAACGACTTGATGAACTCCGACACAAATCAAGTTGTTGAACGTAGCAAAGCACAGTACGATGGCTTAAGAGAAAGAATTGCAAAATTATCAAAGCAATCTTATTATGAGGCATACAAAGAATCTTTCGAGGCGGTTAAAAATCCAGAAGTTGATAATGACGTAATGGAACAATATAAAGAAATGTTTACTGTCAAAAACTTTAAAGAAGAAATCACAGATGTATTTCCAGTCTTGCATAGATTGATGCAAGAAGACGAAACTATAGGCTATAACGACATAGTCGCCCAAACAAACGAAGGCGTAATGAAACAAGCCCAAATAGAAGTAGAAGATTGGTATAACAAATATAATGAGTACAAAGGAACAAATGGCGATGATCTAGCACAAGGATATATACGTGCTACATTAGATACAGGCATTATGACTGATGCGTACGAAGAAAATGAAGTAGAAGCATTTAACAAAGAGAAAGGTTATGAAGGCTTGGACGGTGACTGGCAAGATGGAGACTTTGAAGATTTTGAAGATAATAAATCAGGCAAAAGCCCAATTACTTCTGCGATGTTTAGCGAAGTTGGACGTTTGATGTCTAAGTATGATTTAGAACCAGAAGATATTGATGAGTTGGCTCACGCTAATGATCCACGTTACGATAAACCTGTAAAAGATGGATTTGATAAATTTGAAAGTTGGGTAAATGGTTTAGGTGAAGAATCTCCTATTCAAGCGTCAGATGAACAAGAAATGAAACAAGCAGTAACAAGTTTGAATGAGTTAACTACACAAGAACTTCCTGCAGGTTCAGGCGGAACAAATGCAATCCAAAGTTTAAAAGGTATTATAGAAGATCCTAAACTAGAAAATGATATTAAAGAATATGCTAACGAAGATAGCAACAAAGATGTACGTCCTTTAATTAAAGCGTGGATGGAAGAAAATGCACCTGATGCATTATCTGAAATTGACTTCGGTGATATGGCTGATGGCGCAGCAGTTGGTGCTGACCAAGTTGAGCCTCCACAAGAAGAAGATATGTCAAAAGGATTTAACAAGTACGGTCTTGCTGCTGTGCATAAAGATGGTAAATTCTTTTCAATACAAAATGACAAAATTACAGGCGGTCCATTTGATAGCATAGAAGAATTACAAAAGCATCAAGAAGAACTTTTAAACAAAGAATCTACTACAGAGGCTTCAGGCTATGAAGGACAAGACGAGCCACACCAACACGAAATTGATATCGATGGAGACTTTGATGAAGACAGAGGTATCGATGAAAATGATTGTGCAGAAATGGAAAAGGCTCTAGAAGCAAAAGGTATTAAGGCTGCTTGTGAACCAAATGAAATGAGACAAGGCGGCATAGTAATACACACTATGGCAGATAGAGATAGTGTACTTAAAGCACTAAATGCTTCAGACTACGCAGCAGAAAGTGGTATTATGTACAAAGCAGGCGTCAAAAAATATGGTAAAGACGGAATGAAAGCAATTCAAAGTGCTGCTGGCAAAGGTGCAAGTGCTGAGGAAATTGGTGCTATCAAAGATAAGCACAATAAGAAAAAAGACGAAAGCACTGTTGCAGAAGGCGGCAATGCTTGGGACATAGCAGTTACGACAGGAATGGAAATTATTCAAGACTGTGAAGACGAAAAAGAGTGTATCCAAAGACTTGAAGCAGAAATTACAGGCAGTAAAGATCCTGATGAATCATATGCAGATATGATTTACAAAGACTATATTGAAAAAATTAAAACACAAGGTTTTGATAAAGTGAGACACGAAATTGACAGCCAAGAGTTTCACGGTGATATGGCAGGCGATATGGTTGATCTAGAAGGACAAGAAACTGAAGGAAACGAATTTGCACAAAAAGTAAGACAAATGAAAGCATCAGGCGCTAAGAAAGGCACTAAGTTTAAAACTTCAGATGGCCAAGAACACACACTAGAAGATGTTGCTAAATTTATTACTAGTTTTTATGATAAACAAGCAGGAACATTTCCTAAAGGACCAGAAAGTGTTGCTACAATGGTAGAGAAAAAGTTTGGTGAACAGGCTGCACACGTAGCACGTAAGATGGTTGAAAGAATGGCACCTGAACAAGAACAAGGCGCAGAAGATCTAGAAGAACTAGAAAGAATCAAATCACTTATACAATTTTAATGATTTTACGTATTGATTTTTTACGTAAAGATGTTTAAATAATAGTGTAGTAGGAAACTGCTACACTATTTTTTTTTAATTTTTATAAAGGAAATTAATATGTGGACTAAGCCTATATTTGAAGAAATGAGATTTGGCTTTGAAGTTACAATGTATGTAATGAATAAGTAAATTTTATTTTAGGCTAGACACAATCCGTTGTTTCTAGCCTTTTTTGCATTTCTTTTTTCAATTCTTTATAAGACTTTATACTTTCTAAAATTTCAGGATTAGCATTTTTAGCACTTGGTAAATCAAGAGTTTGCCATTCTTGTTCACTTACATCTTTTGTAATTACAACTTCATACGAATGACCGTCACCGGAATATAGTTCTACAGTTTCTGTGCCTACTGCACCACGTGCTGCTTGTTCTAGTGCTTTACTTAATTTTAGTAAACCACTTTTTTCTCCTACAATGTGTGCTGTAGTTTTTGGTCCTTTGTGTGGATAAAAATGTACTCTCATTTTATATGTGCTACCTCCTCAAGTTTTAATCTTTTATGTTTCCTAACAGTAACATATTCTGAATTGTCTTTATACCCTAGTTTACCCCAACCCCATAAAATAGGATGATCGTGAAAACTAATTGCGTGTGGTACAACAACATCTAAGTACTTACCATTACCTGTTCCTAGTGTAACAAAAGTGATATATTCTTTTGGTTTACTTTTGAATACTCTATAGTTTGCTACTAGTCCACAAAATTCTACTTGTCCTGGCTTGCGATGTTCTGTGCATACAGGTAAAAATCTTTCCGATCTCCATTTTCCTGAATGCATCAGATCTTGAACTTCACCTCCTTCACCAATGGCAGGAACTGCTCCTACAAGTTTTGCTTCTTGGTAATATACCCAGCGAGCATATGAACCTTTACAATGCTTTAGTGCTGCTTTCCAAAAATTAGTTTGATTGTGTGCTTTTTCATATGCAAGAGCCCATATAAGTCTACCAAGATTAATAGCGTGAGCTCTGCATAAACCAAATCCACTTAACTCTCTAAGTGCAAGAAACACATCACCTTTTTTTGGATGATCTCCTACTAGTTGCATAAACTCATAAATCTTTTCTTCATTCTTTTTAGCAAATGCTCTACGCCACATATCTGCTTCATATTGATTGCAGCCTAATATTTCAGATATTAAAACAATTGCATCGTCTTCAAAAACAATAGTATTTTCAAAACCGTCTTTACTCCAATCTTGGAAAAAACTTGCTTTACGTCTACCTTGTGTTGCGACCGGACGTATAAGTGCAGTTGCTAATACACAGTCTTCTCTTGATTGTGGTTGTATTGCTTTAAATAATCTTTTCATAGCAGGAGATTCTGCTTGTGTAACACCTAACACATCACCTCTGCACAATAGTTCTACTGTTGCTTCATCCGTTTCTGGATAGTCTAAAAGATGTTTATCTGATATTTGCCATAGTTGAGAAAGTCCTCTATTTGCAAGTATGTCAATTTTAAAATGTTCTAAATCTTCAATTTCATACTTGTCTAACAGTATTTGATTTTCTCCATTAATTAAACTTTTTGGTACTGCTCTATCAAATATAAGAACACCACCACAATGTTTTGAAATGCAACGTTTCTTGCCTAAAAGTTTATTTGACAATCGTTCTGCATCTTCAACGAATTCTGGTACTACTTCTTCAAACTTAAAATTACGTTTAAGTTTGCCTTTTGCTCCTAATCGTTTTGCTGCTTCTCTTTTGGCAGATTTTTCTTTGTAAGTTACGTAGTTAGATACCCTAGCACTTTGTCCTGGCCATTTTTTAAATATACGATTCATTACTTCTTCTTGTTTCCAATGAGGAAAGTCTAAATCAATATCAGGTAAATCGTCACGCTTTGGATTCATAAAACGTGATAATGGTATACGTTCTTTTATTGGGTCTACATCTGATATACCAAGTAGCCAACAAAGTAAACTACTACCTGCTGAACCTCTAGTAATATGTGGAATATCTTTTGTTAAGTTTAATATTTCTACTACACGTAGAAAATGTTTTGCGAATCCTAGTTTTGCAATAATTTCTAATTCTTCTTGCAGCCTATTAGAGTATTCTTCTCCTTCGGGTAACTGCCTAGTAAATTTGCCGATAAGGTATTCTAGTTCTTTATATCTTGTTTCCATAATTTAGCCTCACTTGTTTGCCTAATGCTATATATTTATGATGGAAACAGAGTTTGGAATAAAAAAATTCAGAAAAACTGTTGACAAGATAAATAAAAGAGCACATAATACAATATGTGTTTAGGCACAAATGACATTTTAATATTAGGCAATAAGGAGGCTACAAAATGGCATCATTAGCAGAAATAAGAGCTAAACTACAAGAAGCTCAAAATAGAACATCAGGCAATAGCACTGGTGGCGACAACGCAATTTACCCACATTGGAATATGCAAGAAGGCAGAGAAGCCGTGGTAAGATTTTTACCAGACGGTAACACTGACAACACATTCTTTTGGGTAGAACGTGCGATGATTAAACTTCCATTCGCAGGTGTGAAAGGTGAGTCAGACAATCGTAACGTAATTGTTCAAGTTCCGTGTGTGGAAATGTACAATGACGGACAGACTTGTCCAATTCTTTCCGAAGTGCGTGGATGGTTTAAAGACAAATCATTAGAAGATATGGGACGTAAGTATTGGAAAAAGCGTTCTTACATTTTCCAAGGATTTGTTGTTGACGATCCTCTAAATGAGGAAAGTAAGCCTGAGAATCCAATCAGACGCTTTATCATTGGACCACAAATTTTCCAAATTATTAAAGGTGCATTGATGGATCCAGAGTTGGAAGAACTTCCAACAGATTATATGCGTGGCGTAGACTTTAGAATTAAGAAAACTTCTAAAGGCGGTTATGCTGATTACTCAACTTCACAATGGTCACGTAAAGAACGTGCATTGGAAGATGCAGAAAAAGCAGCAGTTGATGCAAACGGTTTGTTTAACTTAAACGACTTTTTACCTAAAAAACCTACAGAAGTAGAACTTAAGGTAATGAAGGAAATGTTTGAGGCATCAGTTGATGGCGAAGCATATGATATGGATAGATGGGGTCAATACTTTAAGCCGGCTGGAATGAGCCAGGCAACAGGTGATCCTAACAAATCTGCACCAGCAGCAAGTGCTCCTGCACAACCTGCACAACCTGCTCCTGCGGCTCCTGCTGCATCTGAGCCAGTTGCAGAGGCTGCTACTGCTCCAGCACAAACTGAAGCAAACAATGGTGAGTCTGCGAATAGAGCCCAAGACATCTTGGCAATGATTCGACAAAGACAAAACTAAATTATGAGTTTGGGAGTTCCGGCAAAAACCTCCGTACGGTAACCAGCGAGGTCTCCCAACTTATTTTAAAGGAAGGATAATATGGCAAAAGCATTTGATGTAAGTAAATTTAGAAAAACGTTGACAAAGAGCATCGACGGACTAGGTATTGGATTTAACGATCCGACTGATTGGGTTTCTACAGGAAACTATGCTCTAAACTATTTGATTAGTGGCGACTTTAACAAAGGTGTTCCATTAGGCAAAGTAACTGTATTTGCAGGTGAAAGTGGTTCAGGTAAATCATATTTTTGTTCTGCAAATATTGTAAAGGCTGCACAAGAACAGGGTATTTTTGTTGTGCTGATCGATAGTGAAAACGCACTAGACGAACAATGGTTACACGCTTTAGGTGTTGATACTGACGAAAGTAAACTTCTTAAGTTGAATATGTCTATGATTGACGATGTTGCTAAAACTGTATCTGAGTTTATGAAAGATTACAGAGATTTAGCAGATGAAGATCGTCCTAAAGTATTGTTTGTAGTTGATAGTTTAGGTATGTTGCTTACTCCAACAGATGTTGACCAATTTGGTAAAGGTGATTTAAAAGGTGATATGGGTAGAAAACCTAAAGCACTTACAGCACTTGTACGTAATAGTGTCAATATGTTCGGTAGTTACAATGTAGGACTAGTAGCAACTAATCATACGTATGCTTCGCAAGATATGTTTGATCCAGATGACAAGATTTCAGGTGGACAAGGTTTTATCTATGCAAGTAGTATTGTTGTTGCAATGCGTAAACTAAAACTTAAAGAAGACTTAGATGGAAACAAAACTACTACTGTAAACGGTATTCGTGCAGCGTGTAAGGTTATGAAAACACGTTATGCAAAACCCTTTGAAGCAGTACAAGTAAAGATTCCTTATGAAACTGGTATGGATCCATACAGTGGACTAGTCGACTTGTTTGAAGCAAAAGGATTATTGAAAAAAGAAGGTAATAGGCTTAAATACGTTGACCTTAACGGAGAGAGTCATTTAGAATATCGAAAAGCCTGGATAGGTGATAAATTAGATATGATTATGAAAGACATTGCCAACCAACCAGAAATTGCTGGTGAAGTGGACAATGAAACTGTTGAGGAAAATGTTGAACTTGAACCAATTAAGGAGTGAGGCCTATGAATTCAGATCTATTAGCAGATATATGGAATATTATGTGTGAACATTTACCTGAAAAGGTAAAGAAAGACGTTGCACAAGAATATGTTAATACGCTATTAGATTATGGTGTGAGTGAATCTACTATAGAAGGATTGTTTGGTATTGATACATATCTTGACGAAGCAATCGAATATGCTATAGACGAAGACACAGATGAACACTCTAACTATGATGACGAAAACGACTTTTACGGAGACGATTAATGGTAAATTGGTACGATAAAGTCAGTAAAGATATAAACTGTATTCCAGATGCGGTTGCTCATTTTAATACAGAATTAGAAAAAGCAAAAAAAGAGACATATCTTTCCGGACTTATTGAAAAAGCCGCTGCCAATTTACCTGCAATTGTTGAGAATCGTTTTAGTCAACTGCAAGAAATAGAAGCAATCCTTGAATATCTAAACATTGAACTTAGAAGATTAAGAGCTTCAAAATTTAGAAATTATATCGAATCATATCAACGAGCTTTAAGCAGTAGAGATGCTGAAAAGTTCGTTGATGGTGAATCTGATGTTGTAGATTTTGAAAAAATTATTAATGAATTTGCTCTTATAAGAAACAAATGGTTAGGTATTATAAAAGGATTAGATCAAAAGCAGTGGCAACTAACAAACATTGTCAAGTTAAGAACTTCTGGACTTGACGACGCATCTATATAACAACCACAAAAAATTCCATAGTATAAAGTACGCATATAAATATGTGTATGAAAACCATTGTACTAGTAACAGGCGGGTTTGATCCCCTACATCCAGGACACATTGAATACTTTAAAGCCGCCAAAAAATTAGGCGATGAACTCCACGTAGGTTTAAATTCTGATGAATGGCTTATACGCAAAAAAGGTAGGCCTTTTATGAAGTTTTTGGATAGAGCTGCTATTATAGAAGAACTTACAGTTGTTGATAAAGTAATAAGTTTTGACGACAGTGACGACAGTGCTTGTGGTGCTATATATAAAACTTTAGCAACACACGGCACTATAAAAATTATATTTGCTAATGGTGGCGACAGGACAGATTTAACGACACCCGAGTACAAAATTTACGGAGAATATTCTAATGTAGAATTTGCGTTTGGTGTAGGTGGCGATAACAAAATGAATTCTAGTAGTTGGATACTAGATGAATGGAAGACACAAAAGACTGAAAGGCAATGGGGATATTGGCGAGTGCTAGACGACAATCCAAACGCAGGTTACAAAGTAAAAGAACTTGTAATTTACCCAGGCAAAAGTTTAAGCGACCAAAAACATTTTAAAAGATCAGAAGTTTGGACAATTCTTCAAGGCGTTGTAAAAATAAAAACAGAATGGGATGGCAGAATAGATGATGTACACTTACTTCCAAATACTAGACCATATGAAATAGATAAAGAAGTTTGGCATCAAGCAAGTAATCCCGGAAAAACAAATGCACACGTATTAGAAATACAATGGGGTAGCGAGTGCATAGAAGAGGATATAGAAAGACGTGAATAACTGGATTTTCTTAAGTAAAGGAATGAAAGATCCTTATATAAACGAATTTGCAAGAGGTTGTGGCACAACTACAACAGATCCAGATAACTTTGTTTATGATAGTGAGGACGAAACACCTATATGTTTAAGAGGCATACTTAAGAAAAAAATTATGCACAAATGTTTTGAAGATAATAGAACATTCTATTATATGGATACAGGTTACTTTGGAAATGAAGTAACTGCATCAAATCCTAACGGTTGGAAGTATTGGCACAGAATTGTAAAAAATAATTTAGCACACGGTGATATAATTCAAAGACCTGATGATAGATTTAAAAGATTTAATAAGAAATTTGAACCTTGGAAGAAAGATGGACGCAAAATTTTAATTGCAGCACCCGATGAAAAACCTTGTAAATTTTATAATATAGATCTTAATAATTGGATGCAACAAACAGTAAACGAAATTAAAAAGTACACAGATAGACCAATAGAAATACGTCAAAGAGATAAAACTAGGCTGACACGACTAACTAACACGCTAGAAGAAGCATTAGATAATGATGTATTTGCATTGGTAACATTTAATAGTAATGCAGCAGTCGAGTCGGTCTTTCACGGAATACCAGTATTTCCATTAGCGCCGGCTAATGCAGCAAGTCCTATGGGATTAAAGGATTTAAGTAAGATCGATTCACCTTACTATCCTGATGATGATACTAAGTACGCTTGGGGTTGTCATTTAGCATATGGACAATATCACGTTAGTGAAATGAGAACTGGTAAGGCAAAGGAGTTATTAGAAACACAATGGACTTAAAAGTATTTGTAGGGTATGACACCCGTGAAGATGTTGCGTGGCAAGTTTGTAAACACAGCATTATTAGTAAAAATAAAAACGTTGACGTACAACCTTTAAAGTTAACAGAACTTAAAGATAAAGGAAGATATTGGAGAGATATCGACAAACTAGGATCAACAGAATTTACATTTAGTAGATTTCTAATTCCAGAATTATGTAATTTTAACGGATGGGCATTGTTCTGTGATTGCGATATTGTTTTTATAAATGATGTGGCAGAACTATTTGCACAAGCAGACGACAAGTATGCTGTAATGTGTGCAAAGCACGACTACACACCTAAAGAAGGCACTAAGATGGATGGGCAAACACAGACAGTTTATCCAAGAAAAAACTGGTCAAGTGTTATGCTGTTTAATTGTGGACATCCTAGCAATCAAAAACTTACACAAGACTTAGTAAATAATCCTGACACAACAGGAAAATATTTGCATAGATTTAGTTGGCTAACAGATGAAGAAATAGGACAATTCAGTCACGAATGGAATTGGCTAGTAGGTTGGTATAAAGAGCCAGAGGACGGCACACCTAAAGCACTACATTACACAGAAGGCGGACCTTGGTTTGAAAATTACAGAAATTGTGAATACAATAATATCTGGAAAGAAGAACTATCCGATATGATGACTAATGGATGATACAATAAGTTTAGAACAAACTCTTGTAAACGGAAGTTCTAGCAGACTTACAGCAGACAGTAACGATCAATCTAACAAACCTTTAGTAATTAGAGGTGTGATAAAAATAGATCACGCAAATAAATGTCGTGCAAATAACAGAGACTTCTGGTATATAGATACAGGTTATTTTGGAAACTTTCCTAGTCCTGGTAACCCTAAAGGTTCTAAAAAATGGCATCGTGTTGTCAAAAATGAAAATCAACAAGTAGATATAGTAGATGTTCCTGAAGATAGGTGGAATAATATTGTAGCAGACGACCCAAGATTAGAATGGAAAGGTTGGAAGAATTACGATAAGAAAATATTATTAGTAATGCCTAATCCAAAGGCTTGTTTATGGTACGGCGTAAACTATGAGCAGTGGGTAGAAAAAACAAAAGCAGATATAGCAAAATATAGTGATCTACCAGTAGAAGTGCGTATTAAAGGATCACGTAGAGAACGCAATAAAGGATACACAATATACGATGCATTTGATAGTGGTGTATACGCTACTGTAGCAATGAATAGTATGGCTGCTTTAGAATCTGTGCTGTATGGTATTCCAGCATTTGTAAGTGTTCCTTGTGCAGCAAGTCCGTTAGCATCAATGGATTTATCACAATTAGGAAACCCATATAAACCACATCATAAATTAATAGTAAGACACGCAAAGAATTTAGCATATACTCAATTTACCACAGAGGAAATACTGAATGGAACTGCATATAACTTGACGGAGAAATATAGATGAAACTGTTAGTAAATGATAAAGAGATTGCAAATTACTTTTTAAAACTTATAGGTATTCCAGAAGAATTCAAAAAAATTAAGCCAGGAGACAGAACTCTTGCACACATTATTGCTGAACATCACATTAAGAAAGCAAAAATGGGATTACATAAACCTTTAGAAATAGATTATAAGCGTAAATTTGCCAATAAACTTAAAAAAGGTATTACTAAAGATCTTGACGAATATGTAGAACAAGTAAAGACACAAAAAAGAAACATCTTTTCAGCATATTTTAACAGTATCCACAAAAACATAGAAACATTACTTGAAAAATTTGGAGAAGAACGTGTCCTTAAAGCATATAGCAAAGATAAAAAAATTACAGAATTTGTAAAAGGTACAGGAAGAAGTATAGACCCTAAAGGTGAACTTATGCGTAGGCATAGGTTCAATAGTTACACTGACGATTGTGTAATTAGAAACACTGTAGGTAATGAAGAATTACTTGTTACAAAAATAGATAAAAAATATCCTATGTGGTTTATAGACAGTGGATATACAAATTTTTTAGAACCAAATAAAAAATGGCATAGACTTGTACGTAATCATTTACACTACGGTAAAGCATTTGCCTGTCCAGCAGACAGACTTGGTAACATAGCAAAGTTTCCTAAGCCTTGGAGAGAAGGTGGAGAAATTATCTATGTCATTGAACCAGGACCATTTGCTGCAAGTGTATTCCACGTTGATTTAAAAACTTGGAAGTATGACGTTGAAAAAGAATTAAGAAAATATACAGATAAAAAAATTAAATTTAGAGAAAAAGCCCCATTACGTAAAAGAACAAATTTGTATAAAGAACTTGCCGACGAAGATTATTATTGTGTAGTAAGTATTAACAGTAATGCAGCCACAGAAGCAATATGGCAAGGTGTTCCTGCACTTACATTGGATACACATATTACAAATCCAGTTACTAAAAACAGATTAGAAGATATCAATAATTTATATCGTGGTCCTATTGCTGACTGGTTATGTATGTTAACATATCAGCAATTTACAAAGGAAGAATTAATAAATGGAACAGCAATTAAGTGTTTAAGAAAATATAATTTGTTAGAAAGTGAATAAAAATGTCAAAGTTTACAGCAGTAGCATACTATGCCGGAATACCACCCAACAATAATAATCCAGAAAAGCCTTTAATTTTAGATAATTTTATTGCAGGTGTAAATGCTGCCGGCGATACTGGTGTTGGACATAGACAAATGACTACATTAGACTGTGATGTTGCATTTATACAAGGATTTGTACACGAACACGGCAAAACAGCACCTCATTTAATACTAAGACGCAATGCTGTTGAAAAGCAAAAAGCAGAGGGCAAAAGATCATTAATAGTTGATAGTAATTTGTTCTTATACGCCGATCCTGGTAATACAAAAACTTACTTGCGTTATAGTTTTGATGGAGTATTCCCAACTACAGGCTTTTATTTTGATAAAGACATAGATCCTACTAGATGGCAGAAAATTAGTCAGCGATTGAATTTAAATTTGAAAGATTATAGAACAGACGGCAAACATATTCTTGTTTGCCTTCAAAGAAATGGTGGCTGGAGTATGAAAGGACTGCCAGTAATGACTTGGTTAGACCAAACCATTAAAACAATAAAATCTTTAACAGACAGACCAATAATCGTAAGGGCTCATCCTGGAGATAAAAAGGCAAGAAACTACTTACGAATAAATCAACCCAATGTTTTTGTTTCTTGGGCGCCTAATATTAAAAATGATTTACAAAATGCTTGGGCAACAGTGGTTTACAACAGTAGTCCTAGTGTAGCAAGTTTAATAGAAGGTGTACCTGTGTTTGTTACTGATCCACAACCTGAATTTTCGCAAGTTGACGGCGTTTGTAACACAAATCTAAAAAGATTAGAGGATCCTAAGTTGTTTGACAGGCAACAATGGATTGAAAAACTAGCAATGTGTCATTGGAACTTCGATGAATTAAAATCAGGTGAAGCCTGGCAATTTTTTAGGAGGTACATATGAGAAAATTAGCAAATGGATGGCACGTTCCTGAAGGCGACACTAAAATGACTCGTCATTTAGAAACAGACACAGCACTTAACAAAGCAGGTTACGAAGAAAAACAAAGAAATACAATTTTAAAACACATTCCTACAAAAAATACATTTGTTGATATAGGTGCAAACGTTGGAGTTTGGAGTATTACACTTGCACAACATTTTGACACTGTTTATAGTTACGAACCTAGTGTTAGAAACAGAGAATGTTTAGAAAAAAATGTACAAGGTAAAACAATTGTTAGAAATGTTGCACTTTCTAATTTTAATGGCGAATCAAACTTCCACGACGAGATAAAAAATTGTGGAAATAGCAAATTATGGAACGAAGGAACTCAACCAGGGCTTTATACAGTGCCAGTTAAAAAATTAGATGACGAAAACATTGAAAATTGCAGCCTAATTAAAATGGATGTGCAAGGATATGAATGGCAAGTCATACAAGGTGCTGAAAAATTAATTGAAACACAAAATCCTTGGATAGCATTTGAAGTAAGTGCTGACGTTGATGTTATTTGTAAGTTTTTAGAAGATAAAGGCTACGATATGATTGACAATAAGAGCAAAAGAATTTTTATTTACGCTCCAAAACAAGGAACAAATGCTCCTAAACAAAGTGCATTCGGTAGACGAATGGGTCCTGGGCCTTATATTACACTTTTACCTGAAGACAAACAACAAATTGCTGCTAAACGCCACGGAACTGCTTAATCCAGTAAGGCTCTGTACGCATAACTTTTAAATCTTCACGTTTACTATGACCTAACTGCTTTCTGCCACCTTTTAAATGGTCAAGAAATGCTCCCCATTCGCAATTAATTAAAGGATGACCTTCTCCTGTACTCATTCCTGGCCTTGGACGTAGGTCAATTAAGTGTCCTGCCCAATTATGTTGTTTCATTAATGGAAATTTTTTCCTAACTTCGTCAAAAACAAAACTGTCGTGCCATTCTGCCATTAAAAATATTCCTTTTTCTGCCTCATCATAGACTCTTTGGAACTCTTTTAGGAAATTTTGCACATTAGGTGAATTTAATTTCATTGCATAGAGTCCACACTCAGAATATTTTCCTTTTCTACCTAAATAACACAACTCTGCTTCTGCTGGTAAGAAGGTTTTCCACGCTTTATGTGAAATAGGTGAATGACAAAATGTATCAGCGTCCATCCAAAACAAATAATCTGTGTTACATTCTTTTGCACAAGCAAAAATACTGTAAACTTTGTGTGCAAAACGTATGGCGTGCCATTTAAAGCCTTTTCCACTGTCTCGTCTTTTAGATCTTATTGGATCTGAAGACACATCTCCATTTGCTTTAGGAACATTTTTCCAAGTTTGCTTAAACTTTACTAATTCCGGACTCTCTTTATGTAAATCTTTAATGATTAAATTATCAGCACGTTCAGTTACCTCGACATCTTCAGCGTACACATAAAGTTTGATGTCACTTGGCCAATTTTCAAGGAATGATTTGATCATTCTTTTTCCATATTGGTCATAACCTGGTTTATGAAACGTTGTTACTACACTAATACTCATTTTACTTTCTTCCATATATGATAATTATCACAAGTTGCAATACATTGATATCCAGCACTATACAAACCTACTGTATGTTCACGTTCTAGTGGTGTACTTCCTTCTATAATTACTTCACTTCCTGGATTATGAAACAAAGGAGTAATATAATCCAGTGCTTTTTTGTATTCTAGGTCAACGTATATAGCACTTATTTTGGTAAGTGCGTAACAAGACTTAATTTCTTTCCGCCAAATAAGTTTTTTATCTTTTGTTTCCGGAACAGAACGTGAATGAACAAAAACTGTATCGTAAATATTCAAAAGAGCAGGTATTAACCCAAACCCTTCGCCTATTACTAAGCAGTCTAAAGGTTTATGAGTGAAATTTTTCCTGAGTCTTTTTTCTATTTTGTTCATTGTGCCAATATATTTAATTAATTTCTCCAAACTGCATTCTAAACTTGGTCTGTGTTGTTAAATATGTTGCAATGAGATTTAGATTGTATAGAGAAAACGGTGCCTTAAACAGCCCTCCGATATTTGACGCTTTCCAACAAGGACTTTTAGCACAAGGACACGAAGTTGTAAGTTCTAACGAAGATGTTGCAGTAATTTGGTCTGTGTTGTGGAATGGAAGGATGTCTCCTAACAAACAAATTTATGATAAGTGCCGTGCTAATAATAAGCCTGTCATAATTATTGAAGTAGGGAATTTATTAAGAAACAAAACTTGGAGAATTTGCCTAAATCATATTAATGGATTAGGCATTTTTGGCAATGATACTACCCTTGACAATGATAGACCAAAAAAATTAGGCATATCACTTAGACCTGTAAACAATGACAGGCGTCCAGAAATCTTAATTGCAACACAACATCAAAAAAGTTTGCAATGGCAAGGTATGCCTTCAATGGATAGTTGGACTAGTAGTATTATCAATGAACTAAGAAAGCATACAGATAGGAAAATTTACATAAGGCCACATCCTAGATCTCCTATGATAGGTATAGAGCACGAATTTGTAAATGTTGTAAGACAAGTACCACAGCAGGTTAAAGGAACATATGATGACTTTGATATAGATTACAACTATCATTGTGTGATAAATCATAATAGTGGACCACCTATACTTGCTGCAATACAAGGAACACCGGTAATCTGTGATAAGTCTAGTTTAGCACACCCTGTGAGTGACAAAATAGACAACATAGAAAAAATTACGCTTCCTGAGCGTGAGGAGTGGTTAGTAAAATTAACACACTGTGAATGGTTCGAAGAAGAAATCAAAGCAGGTACTCCTATTAAAAGGTTAGAAAAGCATTTATTATCACAAATAAGTGTTGACTAGCATACTATTTCAAAGTATAATGTAATTATGAGTAATATAATGTTTATTGAAGACCTATTCATTGTGGCTCTTGATACTATGGACCAACAACGGTTGTCTATGCAGTATCAAGATCAATCTGCTGCACGTAGTTTTTACACAACAATTACACACGGAAAAGACCTTACTGAAAAACAAGGACAATATGTTCTTAAAATTCTATACAAATACAGAAAAAGTCTTGCACCTTGGTTAGACATTGAGAAACAAATAGAATTCCCACGTTGGAAAAAACCTTTTAGAGTTATTGACAATCAAAAGAAAGTTTGGGTCGAACAAGATAACAAAACACCTTTTGTGTGTTTAAAGTTTCCTTATAGTCTGAAAGATTCTTACGAAAAAGAATTTACTTTACCAGGACAAAAATTTGATATTTGGAATCCTGATCGTAAAATTAGAATGATGTACTTTTATAAAGCACCTTTAATGAGTGTTTTACTATGGTGTAATGAAAATAATTTTGAAGTTGATGCAAGTTTTACAGATGCTATAGATCAACTTAATGACATTACAGATAATAAAAATTCATACATTCCTACTTCTAAGATTGTTAACAAACAAGTAGAACTATGTAATGCACCACAATCATCTGTTGAATATTTTAAAACTAAAAAGACAGATAATGTAATGTCAGATTTAATCCTTGCAAAATGTATGGGATATTGTTATAGCGGAAAAGTTACAAATAAGATAGAAACTATTGCTAGTAGTAAAACAAATGTATTTTATGAAAATAGTATTATTGATTTATTAGAATTTACATCGCACATAGATGGTAAAATGGTTATTATGTTAGACGGCAATGATGAACCGTTAAACTTTTTAAACAAACTAAATCTTGCTATTGATAAGTTAGGAATGAATAAAAATTTATTCCGTGTATGCTTTAGAGCAAATAAAAACGACACAAGTAATTTAAATAATTGGGTCAAAGATAACGGTTTTGGCGGAAAAATAGATGGAGCCAAGTATCTAATCTTTCAAAAACGGCCCGCAAAGTGGTTGTTCAAAGATGGTTTTGATGCTACAATAGTCATAACAAATAACATTATTCAAACAAGCCAGACAACAACGAGACTACTACTTGAAAGGTCTCCTATTGTCTTATATGTTGGTGATTTTGATCCAACACTAATGAGGAAAAATATAGTTGAATTGTAAATTAATAATAAAAGATGAAGTAAACATAAAGTTTGAAAACTTACGTGTTGAAACTAGAAGAAAAATTGCAAACAAACTAAAATTTGATTTGCCATATGCACGTCATATGCCTGCATTTAAATTAGGTAGATGGGATGGTACGGTAAGTTTTTTTGGTATTGGAGGTAATGGCTTTCTAGCTCATCTTGATGTTGCATTGCCTATCGTAGAAAATGATGGATATGATATAGAAGTTATAGATCAGAGAGAACATACTAAATTAGAATTCAATCCTATCACAGAAAACTATTGGGCCGACCAAGGAAAGACGTGGCCAGAAGGACACCAACAAGCAGGCGAACCAATTGTGTTACGTGATTATCAATATGATGTTGTAAATAGATTTTTAGAAAATCCACAAAGTCTGCAAGAAGTTGCAACAGGTGCTGGTAAAACTATTACTACAGCAACACTAAGTCATTTGTGTGAACCTTATGGTAGAACAATTGTAATTGTTCCTAATAAATCTCTTGTAACACAAACAGAAGAAGATTATAAAAATGTAGGTTTAGATGTTGGCGTTTACTTTGGTGACAGAAAAGAATTAGGACACACACATACTATTTGTACCTGGCAGAGTTTGAATGTTTTAGATAAGAAGAAATATGATACTGATAGTCTTACACTTGCAGAATTTGCAGAAGGTGTACGTGCAGTTATTGTTGACGAAGTTCATCAAGCAAAAGCAGATGTCCTTAAGAAACTGCTTACACAAAACTTTAGACACGCACCTATACGTTGGGGATTAACAGGTACAGTACCAAAAGAAAAATGGGAATTTCAAGGAATACTAGCAGGTATAGGACCTGTAATTAATTCTGTATCTGCACACGATTTACAGCAAAAAGATGTGTTAGCAAAACTAGATATACAAATTGTTCAAACAAAAGATATAGAAACTTTTAGAAACTATGCAGAAGAATATACTTGGCTAGTTACAGATGAAAAGAGAATAAATTTTATAAGCAATCATATAGAAAAAGTTGCTAAAAATGGTAATACACTTGTTCTAGTAAATAGAATTGATACTGGTAAAAAGTTACTTAAAAACTTACCAGATGCAACATTTATTAAAGGAGATGTTAAACTTGACGAAAGAAAAGAGCAGTATGATGAAATTAAAACAGCAGACGGCAAAGTTATTGTTGCAACGTATGGAGTTGCTGCTGTCGGCATTAATATACCTAGGATTTTCAATCTCGTACTTATCGAGCCTGGCAAATCTTTTGTAAGAGTTATTCAATCAATTGGTAGAGGCATTAGAAAGGCAGAGGACAAAGATTTTGTTCAAATTTGGGATATTACTTCAACTTGCAAGTATGCAAAAAGACATTTGACAGAACGCAAAAGATATTACAGAGAAGCAAAATATCCACATCAGGTACAAAAGGTAGACTATTAATGTATCCAGTTTTACCTACAGTATGGAAATCAAATAATTTTAATCCTGATTGGTATGATAAAGATTATTTTGTTTCCAAAGACGGCACAGGAGAGTTTCCCGAACATCATTGTAAACTAACTTGGAAAGCAAGTGTGCCTTTTATTTTAGAATATGAAAATGCAGTTGACATTGGGTGTAGAGATGGTGAATATGCTAGGTATTTAAGTTTACCATTTAAACACGTTTACTGCTTTGATTATAGACACAGACGTTTGTTTAGTGATAATGTTCCATTAGATAAATGCACACACTTCAAATGCGGATTAGGAGAAGAACATAAAACTATTTCTGTAAGTGGTGGTGGAAGTATGACGTCTGGTAAAGTGCCAAAAGAAAAATGGCACGATGAAGAAATTTTTACATTAGATCAATTTAACTTGCCTAATATAAGTTATATTAAGATTGATGTAGATGGTTTTGAAACACGTGTACTACAAGGTGCAAGTGATACAATAAACAAATATAAACCGTTGCTAGTGCTTGAAGCAGAAAATGGAAATGATACTGCTATAAACTATTGCGTAAAAAATTTTAATTACAAAGTAGTTGCTTGGGACAGTAACGATAGAAATGTCGTAATGCAGGAGAATAAATGAGAATATTAACATTAGACAATAAAGCATTTGATTTGAATGAGCTTCCAGAAGAAGTAGATGAAGATGCTAGATTTAGTGTACTAGATAATTCAGATCCAAAGGAACCTGATTTTTTCTTTATGCCACTAATATTTTTAGAAAGTTTTAATAGTCCAGCAATTTGTATGAAAATTGGGGACCACGAAGTAAAAATGCCGTTAGATTGGTGTATGCTTGTAGGTGATAGTGATTGTTTGTCAGACCCTGAAGTACTACCGTTAACATCTATTAATGAAAGAGGATTCGAAGCATTTGTAATGAATCCAATAAAAGGTTACAGAACTGATTTTAAACCTATTGAAATAACACAAATCTATCAAGATGTAAGATGGTATTTTCCTAAGATGAAAAACGGACAGTTACTTACAGTTCCATTAACGGATGGTCCAAATCCTCCGTGTGCATACTTTGTGAAAGAAATTAGCAGGCAATCAGAATTAGTTGAACTTGCAAAACTACTATAATAATTACTAATATAATCCAGGAGGTTTATGACTAGTGTTGAAGAAAGAGACGACGACAGAACGTTTGAAAATGAACAATCAATGGTAACAATACCATTAAAAGAATATGACAGGTTAAGAGAAAAACAAAAATATATTACTGATAGAGATATGATTGCAGTAATAGATAAGATAGAAGAACTTGTTAGAGCTCTTAGAAAGCATATCGTAAGAACGGAGATAGATTAATGAAAGCAGGGAAGATTTGGGGTCAAACAGAATTGATTCACGCTAATGGTGTACTAGAGTTTCACCGTATTGAATACAAAGCAGGATTCAAATGCAGTGAACACGAACACCAATTTAAATGGAATGGATTTTTTGTTGAGTCAGGTAAGATGCTTGTACGTGTTTGGCAAGATGATCAAGACGGACTTGTAGATGAAACAATTCTTGAGGCAGGCGACTTTACACAAGTTAAGCCAGGTAAGGTACACCAGTTTGAAGGACTTGAAGATGGTGTAGCATTTGAACTTTATTGGGCAGAATTTAACCACAACGATATTGTTAGACGCACTGTAGGAACAAAGGTTAAAGGTTAATGACAAACCCTACTATAGATGGATTACAGAAATTAAAAGAATATATTCCTAATAACAATATTAGATGCTTAGATATCGGTGCTAATACCGGACAATGGATAGGTGCAATTAGAGAAGTATACGAAAACCCACACATCTATAGTATAGAAGTAAATCCGCACTGTGAAAAACACCTTGCAACTAAAAATGTAGAATATAAAATTGTAGGACTTTCTAATAAAGAAGGAAAGATGATACTTAAAACTTTTGCACGTAAGCCGAAGTCAAAGGGTGCAAGTTTTTACACAGAAGTAAATTTAGTTAATCAAGATATATTAGAAATAGAAGTTCCTGTAACAACCTTAGACACATTATTTCCAACTGAAATATTTGACGTAGTGAAGATAGATGTGCAAGGTGCTGAACTAGATGTTATTAATGGTGGGATTGAATTTTTAAGGCGCCACACATATATACTTGCAGAAGTTGCATTGACAGAATACAATATAGGCGCTCCATTAGCAAATGAAGTTGTTAATAGACTTGAAGAATTAGGTTTTTATGTACAAGATTGTTTAGAAGAACATCCAGATGGAAAAGGTAATTTGTTACAAGTTGATTTGCTTTTTAGTAGAGATATCGAAAAACACAGAACAAATATAACGGAAAAATATCTATGATCGGAATAGTTACAACATTTAGTGATAGCAATTATAACGAATATGCGTTCCAGTTTTTAAATACAGCAAAACAGTATGTTCATCACGGTATTAAAATGTTTGTGTATGTAGATGATGTGCGCCCTGCAGTCTCCAAAAATATGACACTACTAAATTTAGAACAAAACAATCCACAACTAACAGAATTTAAATTAAGACACAAAGACAAAGACGAATCTAATTTTATGCACGGCGGCAAAAGGTTTGCACATAAAAGTTTTGCAATATATCACGCTGCTTTGAATAGCGGAGTTGATAAATTATTTTGGTTTGATGCTGACACTGTATTCCAACAACCAATCACACCAGAGTACCTAAACAAATTTTTACCAGATGGAATCTTTACATCCTATTTAGGGCGTCCTGGTAGATATACAGAAACAGGATTCATAGGTTACAATCTTAAAGCACAGTATTCAAATGAGTTCTTTGAAACTTACATAGAATACTATACAAATGATACAATATACGAATTACCCTTTCAAACTGATTGTCACGTATACGATGCAACAAGAGAAAGGTTAGTGGAAGAAGGCAAAATTACAGCAAAAGATCTAACACCTGGTATGGGTAAAAGTAATTTTAATTTTATTCATAAAGGTTATGCTGTACATAATAAAGGTGAAAATAAACTTGGTAAATCCAAGAGGGAAAGAAGATGAGTAAAACAGCATTTATCACAGGTATGACAGGCCAAGATGGTCCTTACCTAGCAAAATTTTTAGTAGAACAAGGTTATGAAGTGTTTGGATTAGTAAAAAGATATTCTAATCCTAATCTTAATAATATTGAATACTTGGGCATACAAAATGACATTGAACTTGTTACAGGTGATATTACAGATGAAAACAGTATGAATCATCTAGTAAAAAGTATTAAGCCTAAAGAATTTTATAATCTTGCTGCACAAAGTTTTGTTGGTGCAAGTTGGGATTTAAATAAATTAACCACAGAAGTAAATGCATTAGGTCCATTAAACATTTTAAATGCAATTAAAAACAATTCACCTGATACAAGATATTATCAAGCAAGTACAAGTGAAATGTATGGTAACGCAGATACAAATGGTTTACAAGATGAAAAGACTCCATTTAGCCCTAGATCCCCTTATGGTGTATCTAAATTGTATGCTTACTGGATGACTATTAACTTTAGGGAAAGTTATAGTTTACACGCTTCTAACGGAATTCTGTTTAATCACGAGTCTCCTATTAGAGGTATAGAATTTGTAACTAGAAAAATTACTGACGGTGTTGCTAAAATTAAACTAGGACTAAAAGATGATATCACTTTAGGCAACTTAGATGCAAAAAGAGATTGGGGGTTTGCCGGCGACTATGTAGAAGCAATGTGGGCGATGGTACAAAAGGACGAACCAGGAGATTATGTAATCGCTACTGGAGAAGAACACAGTATAGGTGACTTACTTGACATTGCATTTAAGCACGTTGGTATAACAGATTATATGCACTATGTAAAGTCAGATCCTAGATTTAAGCGACCTGCAGAATTACACGCACTAAGAGGCAATCCACAAAAAGCAATCACAGAATTGAATTGGAATCCACACAAAACAAGTTTTGAAAAAATGATTCAAGATATGGTGGATGCTGATTTGAAAAGGTTAAGTTAATGCAATTTCCTAATCACTACGGCGTAAAAAATCTTGAACCATTGCCATACGAAGCAGTAGGCTTTGCACAACACGCAGAAACCGGTATAATAAAGACAATGACAGATGCTATCAAAAATCCTAATAATATATTTTTTGAAATAGGATTTAGCAGCGGTATGATGAATATGTCTAGAGATTTATTCACAAAAGGCTGGAGCGGCGTTGGTGTAGATATGTTTGAACGTCCAGATGAAAGATTAGGAGATCTATCAAAAGTAAATTATATTAAAAGTAAAGTTACACCTGATAACCTAATTGATATACTCCAAGAAGTTGATATAGAAGTAGACTTTTTTAGTTTAGACATTGATAGTTATGATTTTGCTATTGCAGAAAAATTATTAAAAAGTGGATATCAACCTAAAACAGTGTGTTTAGAATTTAATCCCAAGTTTGGTCCTACTGCACTAGCAAGTTTCCCTTATAGAGAAGGTAAAAAAATATTTAATAAAAAAGGACTGTACGGAAGTAGTCTAGCAAAATATATTAATCTATGGACTAATTACGGTTACAAATATTTTGGTTTTGATATGACAATGACCAATGTATTTTTCTATCATCCATCAACAGTTAATGACTTATCACACTTACCATTTCATAAACCAACAGATCTTGTATTTCAAAATGATGAAATAATGCAAACAATGATTAAGATGCATCGCATTTGGCAAATAGAAGACATTTGGACTGCATATAATTATTGACAAATACTTGCGTTTACTGTATACTTAAAGTATAGTAAAGTAACGAAAGGAGCATAAAATTAATGCTACACAAAATTTCTGATCTTTGTGATAAAGTTTCAGTTATGTACGAGAAAAGTATGAATCTACGTAGACTGAAATATGATAAACCCAAAGAGAGCAGATCACGTGAGGAAAATGCACAGATAGATTGGTTAGTAGAAGATATACAAGCATTAGCACGTGATATTGCAAATGATACACAAGCATATAGTAAACATATAGATGATAAGTGAACAGTACAAAAAAGTTCTTACAGGAGTTCACGCAAAAACTAAGTTTGGCAAAAGAAGAAAATTGCCAGACTTACTTGCTGAGTATATACAAGAACATCAGCCAGCAACTATTTTAGATTTCGGTTGCGGAAAAGGCAATTTAGTTCAAACTCTAAAAGAGCAATATCCTTTTAGAACTGTGTATGGTTTCGATCCTGCAAATCCTAAATACGATACTGCATTACGCAAAGTAGATATGATAATTTCTACAGATGTAATGGAACATATAGAGCCTGATCTTCTAGATATAACTATGCAAGAAATTGCAGAACATAGTACATACATATTTCATTTAATAAGTTGTGCGCCTGCAAAATTAATTTTGCCTGATGGGCGTAATGCTCATCTTATACAAGAAACACCAGATTGGTGGAAAAAGAAACATATAGATTTGGGATATAAAATACTAAAAGAACGTTATGTAGAAATAGAAAAGTTTTCTAAACAATTAAATAAAAAGTTGCCAGTAAAAAACTACTATATACTAGCAAAGAGGGAAAATAATGGCTAAGGCACAGACAGGGTTAAAACTAAATGAAATACTTGCTGCTGTAGATTTGAATGGCAAGGAAGTGTGGGACGACTTAACAGAAGAACAACGTAAAAGTGTTGTTTTCTTTACTCTTAATCGCTATATAAGCAACGTACAAGGGTCTAGAGAAGAACAGGAGCACTTTACCTTACTAGGAAATGAACGCTTTAATAAAGACCTCTTTTTGCTTTTAAACAAGCATCCAAAATTACTATGGCAACTTGCTTGTAGTTG
>Ga0163109_10000146_pt1 | contig 56617 bp, 44 predicted proteins | sample CRUFie1St13metaG_FD_108704 | JGI IMG/M metagenome (GOLD analysis project Ga0163109, IMG submission 108704) | Marine microbial communities from the Costa Rica Dome - CRUD Field 142mm St13 metaG | ecosystem: Environmental > Aquatic > Marine > Oceanic > Photic zone | place: Costa Rica: the Eastern...
ACGCTGCTCGTCACCTGGGTACCCATCCCAGCCATAAAAACCCATCGACGCAGTCATAATCTGCTCTTTAGCATTGGCATCAGCTTCATTGGGGTATTTGTCAGCGCAACCGGCCCTCTGATTGCGGCCTACCTCAGACACCAAGCAGCGAACCGGCAAGAGTTGGTCGCCACCATGGCTGCCAGTGTCTCGACAATGAATTTTCTTCGCATCGTGCTGTTTAGCGGGCTCGGCTTCCTGTGGTACGAGTGGCTTGTGCCACTCGCGGCCATGATTGCAGCGGGCTTTGGCGGGACACTCATTGGGCTGCAATTGCTAGGCCGCTTGCCTGAGAAATTATTTCAGACATTGCTCAAACTGCTACTCACCACACTCGCCATTCTGATGATCATCAGAGTCTTGTGACCAGGCTTCGTTGCTCTTACCCCTCCGAGCCTTGCACTCGAACCATGGCATCGATGTTTTCTGCCAACTTGTTAAGTGGGACCGGGCCGCTGCCAAGCACCGTGTCGTGGAACAACCGGATATCAAACTTATCTCCCAAGGCTTCGCGCGCTTGCTCGCGAAGTTCAACAATGCGGAGTTTCCCAATCATGTAGGCTGTCGCCTGCCCGGGCATGGCTATGTAGCGTTCAATGGCTTTGATGCAGTCGTATTCTGCATTAGGTGTGTTGTTGACCAAATAGGCAATTGCCTCCTCGCGACTCCAGCGCTTACTGTGGATGCCGGTATCCACAACCAATCGCGCGGCTCGCCAGAGTTCCATTGCCAACTGACCAAATCGCGAATACGGATCCTTATAAAATCCCATTTCGTAAGCCAGTTGCTCGGTATACAAGCCCCAACCCTCGGAGAATGCGGTAAAACTCAGATAGCGCTGTAAATCGGGAACACCCTCTAACTCGGCTGTAATGGCGCGCTGAAGATGGTGTCCGGGTAAGCCTTCATGGAAAGCCAGGGCTTCCAAATCGGTCTTTGGCATCGCCGACATATCAAACAGGTTCGCGTAAAAAATACCGGGACGCGATCCGTCAGGCGGTGGGCTCTGATAGAAGGCTTTACCCGCGCTCTGCTCACGAAATGGCTCGACACGTTTCACGATTAATTCTGCTTTTGGAAGCACACCGAAATACTCGGGTAACTTTTCCTCCATGCGCGCAATAGCCGATCGCGCGTCCTCAAGGTACTGCTCCCTACCTTCATCGGTATTGGGGTAACGCAGCTCCTGATTTTCCCTAACAAATACAAAAAATTCTTGTAACGTTCCCGAAAAACCGACCTGTCGCATGATCGATCGCATCTCACTATGAATACGGTCTATGTTGGTCAGGCCTAGCTGGTGAACCTCGTCAGCTGTTAAGTCGGTTGTCGTAAACCACTTAAGCAGGCGCTGGTAGTACTCTTCCCCATCCGGAAACCGCCAGATGCCATCATCGCCTGTTGCCGATTGCGCTAGGCGCTCGATCGTAGCCATAAAACGTTTATAAGCAGGCTTAAACTGGAACACCAAGGCATCGCGCCCAGCATTGAGCAGGCGCGCCTCTTCGTCTTCTGGAAGCTCGAGCTTGGCGACTTTCGCCTGGAAGTCAGACCACACCGGCGAGAGGCTCTCTGAATCGTCAAACGGCTGACCGCTAATGACATTACTCGAGGACTCCAAAATAGCTGGGTACATCCAGTCGACGAGATAAAATCCTTTATCGGCTCGCAGCACGAGCTGCTCCTCAACCTCTTCAAGATAAGTCTCAACGTTCTTTAACCGCCCCACATAAGCCTCAGCATCAAGGACCGAAGTCACCCGATGAATGTTGATGAGAGAGCTGGGAATACTGGTATGAGCACCGCGAAATTGGTGCAGCGCGTAAGCGTGGTGCCGGAAATCATCGAGCATGAGCGCGCGCTCAAGCGACATACGATAGAGGTCGAGCGACAGTCGCCCTGCCTCGGGTAATGCTGACCGATCGAACCCGTCGAGCTCAACCAATCCAACTTCCATCCGCGCCCGTTCATCATCCTGAAATGCTTCTGATTGCGGGTTCCACTCATCTTGGCGATCTTTAATACCAAGATAACTTGCCGTGAAAGGCTGCCGAGCAAGATTATCAGCGAAGACTTCCGCCAAATACGCGTTCAAACGTTCATGCTCAGATTCTGCAACTGGCGCATCTGTAACCACCGGAGTATCACTGGACTGAATTTGAGAGTCGCCACAGCCAACTAGCGAGAGTGTGAGGGTGCAGGTCACGGCAAGGAAGACACGTAGAATTGGCATAAGTGTTTCTCTGATAAGAACGGGTGAAACGCGCATGGTAACCCAGCAATAAACACCGAGCCTCAGCTTTGGGAGAACTTGCCTGAGCAGGATATGAACCTTATCGTCTAGCAATTCGATCGCAGGAGCGAACTGTGTCAAAAGGACCGACTCAAATCGATGCCCAAGCGCATTTAGATCAAGTAACCGCTGATACCTCAGATGCGGTGCGGAAAACGGCGCGAGAGAAACGTCACGCAAACGATTTTCGAACTGCGCGTGAAAATCTGGCAGATCTGGTCGATAGCGACAGCTTCCTGGAATACGGACAGTTGGCGGTAGCAGCCCAGCGCGGACGAAGAGATCCCGAGTCAATGCGCATTGATACTGCCGCCGACGGTGTGATCACAGGTACAGCAACGATCAATAAAGCCCTCATTGCAGACGGGGAAAGCGATGTCGCCGTCGCGATCTATGACTACAGCGTACTAGCCGGTACACAGGGTTTCTTCCATCACCAAAAACTCGATCGAATTTTCGAGGTTGCAGAGCGAGAGCGCCTACCCTTTGTAATGTACACCGAGGGTGGTGGCGGTCGTCCGGGGGATACCGACGTTAAGGTGAATATTGCGGGGTTAAACAGTACCTCTTTCAGCCGCTGGGCGGGGCTGACCGGCAAAGTGCCCCGCGTCACCGTGAATAATGGGTACTGTTTCGCGGGCAATGCCGCTCTTTTTGGCGCGAGCGATATTCGTATTGCAACCAAATCATCATCGATCGGCATGGCGGGCCCTGCCATGATCGAAGGAGGTGGTCTCGGCAGGTTTCATCCCAACGAAATCGGACCAGTCAATACACTGTGCAACGCAGGTGCAATCGATCTGTTAGCTGAAGACGAAGCCCATGCCACCGCATTGGCGAAATGGGCTTTGAGTTACGGCCAAGGTACCGTTCAGCCAGGCGCTGTTGCTGATCAGATGGCTCTAAGAACCATCCTCCCCGAGAATCGGCGTATGGCCTATGACGTCAGACAGGTTATGGAGGTGTTATTCGATCAGCATTCGGTACTCGAACTGCGTCCAGTCTATGGACGTGCTGTGGTTACAGCCTTAGCCCGCGTTGAAGGCTATCCCGTTGCGGTCATCGCGAGCGACTGCCGCCATTTGGGTGGTGCGGTGGATGTCGACGCTGCTAGAAAAGCCGGTGAAATGATGGAGCTGGCCAAGCGATGGCGATTACCCATCGTATCCCTCGTCGATACGCCCGGATTTATGGTGGGACCCGATAGCGAAGCAATGGGTGCAGCGAAAGTGATGCCCGAGCTCTTCAATACGGCGGCGAGTGTCGACACACCATGGGTAGGTTTGTTCCTCAGACGCGGGTACGGATTGGGGGCCATGGCGCTGGTAGGTGGCTCATTTGAGTTTCCGACCATCACCGCTAGTTGGCCGCAGGGCGAGTTTGGCGGTATGGGACTTGAAGGCGCCGTCAGGCTAGGTTTTAAAAAAGAGCTGGAAGCGGTACCCGAAGGCGATGTGCGTGATGCGCTCTACGAGAAATTGGTAGCAGAGATGTACGAGAAAGGTCGTGCGACCGAAGCCGCAGCCTACTTGGAAATTGACATGGTGATTGACCCCGCAGAAAGTCGAAAAGTCATCCTGCGAGGCATCAGGCAGGGTTAATACGGTCATAGATTGTGCAGGCTACTAGATCACGAGGTTATCGCTTGTGAACTAGCCCATCATCCATATACTGTATAAATAAACAGTATATGGATTGAATCTGTGCTCTGGCTTTGCCTACATTTTCCTAAATTACCTCTCGAGGCACTGATACCAAGACCGAGTTTTGGTGATGTCAGCCTGCGCGTCGTTATTGAGGCAAGCCGAGTTGTAACCTGTGATGACGAGGTCGAGGCATTAGGCGTGACGACAGGCCTAAAGCAATCGACCGTCAGTGGTTTACTCAGCGGGCATCCCTTGCAATTACTTAGCCGAGATCGCGAGAAGGAACACCAGACACTCAAACGCCTAAGGCAATGGGCGTATTCCATTACACCAACATTGAGCTTGTGGCGAGATGACTGCTTGCAGCTGGAAATCAGTCGCTGCCTCTTGGTTCATGGTGGGCTCGAAGCTCTGCTGAAAAAAATCGCTATTGAATTCGATCAACGCGGATTCAGTGTATTTGCAGGTGTTGGACCCAGTCGCGAATCAGCGTGGTTACTGAGTCAATTTAATCGCGCTTCTATCGCATCGATTGCTGACCAGGGACTGCCCTTGGAGTCTCAGTTATCTCCCATCCCTTTGTCTTATCTTGATGAATTCCCCAAAGACACAGCGGCGCTGGCTAAAGCCGGCATTCGTATCTTCAAGGAACTACTGACACTACCCAGCACTTCCGTTAAGCAACGCTGCAGTCATGAATTTTCCTCGTGGATTGACCGGCTCTTATGCCGGGTTGAAGTTGCTCTGGAGGATTTTCAACCCGACCCGGAATACAACGATATTGCTTGGCTCGGTTACGGATCAAAAAATAATCAGGAGATGATTCCGGCAATGGAGGCTCTACTAGAAAAGCTCTCTTTATTCCTTCGGCATACACAACTTGAAACGCCGCAACTGCGATGGGTATTTATACCCACCCAAGGGCAACACACAGCCTTAGATATCCGCAGTAGTGAATGCCATAACAATCCTAAACGCTGGCTAGAGCAGTCACAGCTTAAGCTCGATCAGATGACCTTCAAAGACCTGATTGAAGGCATACAGCTCGAGGCCTGTGAGCTGGCTCCAGCGCAACACCGGACCCAGGACCTCTTTTTAGAATCGAAGCATCAGGAACCCTTATCGCAATTGATTGACCGTCTCCGCAGCCGCCTGGGTTTTCAGGCGGTCACTCATATCTACGAACGCGCTGAACATTTGCCAGAGTTTTGTTCTTATGCCGACCCCAACCAACTGACAACAGAGGCCGAAGATGCTTCAACACGCAACCGTCCATTTTGGTTGCTAACCGCACCTCAGCCCATCAGCCAACGAGGCAATCAACTGTACTGGATGGATGCACTGAATATTGTCAAAGGGCCTGAGCGGCTCGAGGATTACTGGTGGAGTCAGCCCACCAGTCGGGACTATTACATTGCCAAAACAGGCAGTGGGCAGCCTGTTTGGATCTTTCAAGATCGTCACAGCCGCTGTTGGTTTTTACACGGTTTATTCGATTGATATGACGTAGTTCGGGGCGATATTCCGACTCCCCTGACAGGTTTACTCGGTCACCACCCATATCAAATCGTCTGTTTCGAACCCAAGCGACTGGCTTTGCGCAATAAATCGCTCACGTACCTCCGGGCTTACTTGCGGTTCACGCGCTAGAAGCCATAAGTAGTCCGTGTTGTACCCCGAGACAAAGGCATAGCTGTAGTCGTCAGCCAGCTCGAACACAGCATAGGTACCATAGAAAGGACCAAAAAAAGAAACCTTGAGGTGTCCCACGTCCCGGGATCCCATCGGCTTAGCCACACCTTCAGCTTGGCGCCACTCCCCTTTCTGCGTGTTAAAACCCTTATTCAACACAGAAATTGAACCGTCTTCATTGAGACCGTAGGTTGCCGTAACGCGCTCTAGGTTACGCTCAAAGCTGTGATCGAGACGGGCTATTTCATGCCATGTGCCGAGGTAACGCTCAGAATCAAAACCAACGACAGGCTCGACATCATCGGGCAGACCAGTACAACCCGCGATCAATACAGCAATACAGGCAGTAACCATTCGTTTAAACATGGCGTGAACTTCCTTCACTTGAAGATTCAGTCGTCAGTATGACTGACAACTGAATCGATGTGGGGTTTATTACCAAAGTCATTATACTGTATAAAAATACAGTATTTTGACATGTCCTACGCCGAGCTTCACTGCCTCAGTAACTACAGCTTCCTCAGAGGCGCATCGCACCCGTCCGAACTGGTGGAGCAAGCGGTACATCTAGGTTATTCAGCCTTGGCGATCACGGACGAATGCTCTCTTGCAGGTGTTGTCAAAGCACATGTCGTCGCAAAAGAGCTCGATTTCAAACTTATTATTGGAAGTGAATTTAATGTCAGTGAAGGGTTAAAACTCGTCGCTATTGCACCATCGCGGGCGGCCTACGGTGAATTATCGAATCTGATCAGTCGCTCGCGTCGACGCAGCGAAAAAGGGCAGTACCTGACCCACCTGCGCGATATTTATTTCCACCTCAAGCGCTGCTTCATCATTTGGTTACCAACACACATTGACAAGGAAAAACACCACGCTGACATACTGTCAGGTCGATTCGCTGACAGGTTCTGGATTGGAGTTACCCAGCTCTTACACCACGACGACACCGTACGCCTAGCCGAGTTACAGCAGATTGCCTCCGAACTAAAGGCACCGCTCATCGCCTGTGGCAGTGTGGAGATGCACTCTGCGAGCAGAAAGATGTTGCACGATGTCGTAACGGCCATACGACACAACAGTTCAGTGCAGGAACTTGGGAAACGACGCTCGAGTAATAGTCAGCAACATCTTAGGCGCCTCGACAAGCTGCTGCCACTCTACCCCCCTGAACTGATTGGCGAGACCTTACGACTGGCACAGCAATGCCATTTCAGTCTAGACGAGCTTCGGTACGAATACCCGGAAGAAGTGGTTCCGAACGGCCACTCGGCCAACAGCTATTTGCGCGAATGTGCTTCAGAAGGCGCGAATAAACGCTGGCCCAACGGCGTCCCAAGTGACATACACAAACGTATCGAGTACGAGCTCGAACTCATCACAGAACTCAACTACGAGTATTACTTCCTCACCGTTTATGATGTTGTCAATTTCGCACGCCGCAGGGGCATCTTGTGCCAGGGCCGAGGCTCGGCAGCTAACTCTGTTGTCTGTTACTGCCTGCACATTACTGAAGTGTCGCCCGAACACGTATCACTGCTCTTCGAACGCTTCATATCACGGGAGCGTGATGAACCACCTGATATCGATGTCGACTTTGAGCATGAGCGACGCGAAGAAGTCATTCAGTACATTTACGAAAAATATACCCGCCGGCGCGCTGCCCTCGCAGCAACAGTCATCACCTACCGTTCGCGCAGCGCCGTAAGAGATGTCGGCAAGGCTCTCGGAATGGACTCTGTGTTCGTAGAAGACCTGGCCAAATCACTCGCGTGGTGGAATCGAGAACGAGAGCTCACGGCCAAATTCAAGGAACAAGGCATTCAGGCGAGCGGTCAACAGGCTGATCTCTTCTTAAAAATGACACAGCAAATCCTCGGATTTCCACGACATTTATCTCAGCATGTCGGCGGCTTTGTCATTAGTCGTGGCCCTATTTCGAATTTGGTACCTATCGAAAATGCGAGCATGCCAAATCGAACTGTTATTCAATGGGATAAAGAAGACATCGAAGCCTTGGGTTTGCTGAAAGTAGATGTCCTGGCACTGGGGATGCTCTCAGCTATTCGTAAGACACTGGCTCTGGTTCAGCGAAACACGCCCGCCATTCGAAGTATTCAGGACATCCCGAAAGACGATCAGGCCACTTTCCGCATGCTGCAAACCGGAGACTCTTTGGGCGTATTTCAGATTGAATCCAGAGCACAGATGTCGATGCTCCCGCGGTTAAAGCCGAACTGCTTTTATGATCTTGTTATCGAAATTGCCATTGTTCGGCCGGGACCTATTCAGGGCGATATGGTGCATCCCTACCTTAGGCGACGTGCCGGATTAGAGCCCATTACTTATCCAGATCCCGCGATTCAGTCCGTACTTGAAAGTACGCTTGGTGTGCCGATTTTTCAGGAGCAAGTCATTCGACTCGCCATGGTGGCTGCTGGATTTAGTGGCGGAGAAGCTGACTCACTTAGGAGGGCTATCACCAACTGGGGGAAGAACAGCAAATTGCTGACCTTCGAGAACAAGCTCAAAACAGGCATGTTAAATCGAGGGTACAGCGCAGAATTTGCGGATCAGCTCTTCAACCAAATTAAAGGCTTTGGTGGTTACGGGTTTCCAGAATCACACTCGGCTAGCTTCGCCTTGCTAGCGTATGTATCCGCGTGGTTTAAGCGCCATCATCCCGGCGCCTTCTATGTCGGCCTGCTCAACAGCCAACCCATGGGGTTTTATACGCCCTCACAGCTCATTCAAGACGCAGAGCGACACGGTATTAACCCGCTACCTGTAGACGTCAACGCGAGCGACTGGGACCACCAGTTGCTGTCAACGCCGCCGTCACAGCAGAACACCATTCGCTTAGGGTTGCGGTTGGTTAAAGGACTTAGCAAACGCGGTGCAGAGCAACTGATAGATGCTCGGCGCACAGGGATTTTCCAGTCGGTCTTAGATCTTAAAAGACGTGCAAAGCTAGATAAGGGCGATTTGGAAGCTCTATCTGCTGCTGATACTTTGTCATCACTCTCGGGACATCGTCACAAAACACATTGGGCTGTCATGGCTGTCAAAGAGGCTCAACCGTTACTGATTGATGAGCACTCATCTGCCGAGGAGGATGCTTTCGCCATTGCTCCTCCCTCAATGACAGAAAATGTTTTATTTGATTATCAAAGTACCGGTCTAACCCTGCGCGCGCATCCCCTAGCACTCTTACGACAACAATCACCGTTTGATCAATGCCGGAAACAGTCTGAGCTCATCATGATGGGTAATCGCCGCTTTGTAAGAACAGCGGGGCTTGTCACCTGCCGCCAGCGACCGGGAACTGCTTCAGGTGTTGTATTTCTTACGCTCGAAGACGAAACAGGAAATATCAATGTGGTGGTCTGGCCTGGCGTTCAAGAACAGTTCAGAGCCGCGCTAATGACCGCGCAACTCTTACTGATCAAGGGCACCGTCGAGTCACGTGACGGCGTAACACACGTCATTGCCAGCGCCTTATACGACCACAGTCACGCACTGAGTCGTCTGGCAGTTAAGTCGAGGGACTTTCATTAAAAGCCACATTAAGGACTGAAGCCCCGAGTGCTTTTACGGCAATGTCTGAGTTATCGGCACCGTCACTGGCTGACCTTCAAGGCCTAAATACACCACTAAAATCACCGCATCTTCGTCACCGATATTGGCGCCACCATGAGGCTGATTCACCAATTCGACAACCGCATCGCCCGCTCGCGCGATATGTGTTTTCCCGCTGTCAGTTCTCACTTCAATGATCCCTTTTAGAACCACACCTGCGGTCATAAACGGATGCTCGTGAAGCGGTAATGCCATGCCTGCTGGAATTGTAATGCGCGCAACAGTGCCTTCTGGCTGACCCTGCTCGTAGGACTCCAGCGTCGGACCACCCTAGTCTTGCGTCGACTTCGCTGGGACAGTGGTTTCAATTTTCCGCTCAGCGGCTAATGAACTATTTGGAAGCAATAGCGTCAGTGCCAGGACACTAACGCCACACATTTTTGAAAAAGTCACCGGAGTCGTTTGCATCATCATAAAGGGCCGCCCGTTCAACCTACCCGTGAGAATAAGCAAGTTACGTGCGAGGCAACAGGTAGCCCTATTAATCCGAGTCGGCCGATACCACGGCCATGAGCTCACCCATACCACCTTGAGTAATCAGGAACTCGATGGGCCGACAACAGACCTGACAATCTTCAATGTACTGCTCACCCAAGTCCTCTGGGTTCAACAAAACAGAGATAGACTCCCAGCAGTAAGGACAATCAATGTATGACTCTTGAAGTGCCCTATCCATGACGCTTAGCTCGCTGCTTTCAGCGGCTCTGCCTCAGCGTGACGCGATGTGAAAATCAAGGCGCCGTCAGAGATGGCACTACCACGAAACATCTTCTTGTCTTTCCGATAGTTTTGCGGATTAACCCACGGCATCTGAGTTCCCTGGCGAGGCAGCTTGGGCATCATTCGCTGCATGTAACCAGCGGAAAAATCATGTATCCAATAACGCTTCTCCATGGTTTTCGCCAACGACTCGGGGATTCGGGGAGTTGCCTGCTCAAACCCAAACTCTTCCATATGGTTAAGTACCCTACAAACCCACTCTGCGGTGAGGTCGGCTCGTAAGGTCCACGAAGCGTTGATGTAACCGAAGGTTTGAACCATATTGGGAATGTTGGAACACATGACCCCTTTGTAAGTCCATTCATCCGCGAAATTCACAGGCTTACCATTGACCGTAAAATCAGCACCGCCCAAGTTCAGAAGTTCAATGCCTGTTGCGGAAACAATGATGTCCGCGTCAACGTGTTCGCCCGAACCGGTAACCAGTCCCGTCGCATCAATGTGCGAAATAGTATCGGTCACCACCTCGGCTTTACCGGTGCGCAGCGCGGTAAATAAATCGTCATCAGGTACTAAGCAGAGACGCTGATCCCATGGGTTATAGGTCGGTGTGAAGTGTTTTTTGACGTCTACGATGTCACCCACTGCTTTTTCAACGTCTTCGAGTAAGGTTTGTGCCACGCGATCCGGATTGGTTCGCGTCTGGTTGTAAATGATCTGCTGCCACAGAGTGTTGCGGAGACGAACCAAACCGTAAGCCCAACTCGACGGCATGATCGCACGCAAGAAATTAGCGATGCGGTCCACCGACGGTCTCGACACAACGTAGGTCGGTGAGCGCTGCACCATGGTGACTTTTTCAGCACGCTGCGACATGTTGGGAACCAAGGTCATTGCCGTAGCACCGCTGCCAATCACGACCACCTTCTTACCTGCGTAATCGAGATCCTCGGGCCAAAATTGGGGGTGGACCCAGGTGCCTTGGAAGTCATCCCGACCCTGAAATTCAGGTTGATGGCCCGCGTCATAGTTGTAATAGCCGGCACACATCAAGAGGAAATTACAGCTGAAGTACTGAGTTTCACCATTGCCAGTATCAACCGTCAGTAGCCAAGAGGCCGACTCTGTCGACCACGAAGAAGCAATCAGTTTATGGCCAAAACGAATCTGGCCCCTGATACCGTATTCGTCTGCGGTCTCGTTCACGTAGTTCCAAATAGAAGGCCCATCAGCAATCGCTTTTTCAGCACGCCATGGTTTGAAGTTGTAACCCAGCGTGTGCATATCCGAATCGGAGCGAATCCCTGGATATTTGAATAAGTCCCAGGTACCACCAATAGCATCGCGTCGCTCGATAATCATGTAATTACGGTTGGGGCAGTTCTTTTGCAAATGAACTGCAGAGCCAATGCCCGAGAGGCCAGCTCCCACAATCATTACGTCCGTATGGATCGCTGTTTCTGGCGTATTGTTCATACCGTATGCCTTTTTACTCTTTGCAAGCTATGGGCTGAGGGCTCTCGCTACTCGCCGCCCAGCACTGACCGCCCTTTCTCAGCCGCAATCCGCAGACGCAATGCGTTCAGTTTAATGAAGCCTTCAGCATCTGCCTGATCGTATTTACCCGCATCATCCTCAAACGTTGCGATGGCATCGTCAAATAACGAATCTGCCGAACGACGCCCCGTCACTATAACGTTGCCTTTATACAAAAAGAGGCGAACATCGCCGTTGACTATGGTCTGCGAGTCATCGATCGCCGCCTGCAGCATCAACCGCTCCGGCGCCCACCAGTACCCGTTATAAATCAATTTTGCGTAACGTGGCATCAACTCATCCTTTAAATGAGCCACCTCACGATCGAGTGTTAGAGACTCAATAGCACGGTGCGCACGTAACAAAATAGTACCGCCGGGGGTCTCATAACATCCGCGAGACTTCATCCCTACGTAACGGTTTTCAACAATGTCCAAGCGACCCACACCATGCGCGCCACCCACTGTGTTTAAGTGCGCAAGCACCGTCGCAGGAGACATCGATACGCCATTAATCGCTACAACATCGCCTGCCTCAAACGAGAGCGTCAGTTCGACGCCCTTATCAGGCGCGGCTTCGGGAGAAACCGACCAACGCCACATGGATTCCTCCGGTGGACACCAGGGATCTTCGAGAACACCACCCTCGTAGGAAATGTGGAGCAAATTCGCATCCATGGAATACGGAGACTTCTTCGAAGCAGAAGAAAAATCAACGGGAATCGAGCGTTCGGCGCAGTACGCCATGAGAGACTCACGAGAGCTCAAATCCCACTCTCTCCAAGGGGCAATTACTTGAATTCCCGGCTTTAGTGCATATGCGCCCAATTCGAATCGAATTTGATCATTACCCTTTCCTGTAGCGCCATGAGATATCGCGTCTGCACCGGTTTCATTGGCAATTTCCACAAGTCGCTTCGCAATCAGCGGTCGAGCAATCGATGTACCAAGTAGATACTCGCCTTCATAAATCGTGTTAGCCCGAAACATGGGAAAAACAAAATCTCGAACAAATTCTTCCCGCAAGTCATCAATGTAAATCTCCTTGACACCCAAGGCTTCAGCTTTGGCGCGCGCCGGCTCAACCTCCTCACCCTGACCAATGTCTGCCGTAAACGTCACAACCTCGCAATCATAGGTATCTTGCAACCATCGAACGATCACCGAGGTATCTAGGCCTCCGGAATAGGCCAGAACGACTTTATTAACGCTACTCATTGACGACTCCTGTTAATTCGGCGTGAAGTTTACGCGGGGCGACGCGCGATGGACAGTCGATCACTGCTAAACTAGGGCCCACGCGTCACTAAAGGTCGAACAATGTCCCGAATTACGATTACCAAGCCAGATGACTGGCACATTCATTTGCGCGATGGCGACATGCTAGAGCGGACCGTTAACGATGTTGCAGCCTGGGCGAATCGCGCAGTCGTGATGCCCAACCTGACGCCTCCGGTCAAAAATGTCATTGACGCAACGGCCTACCACAGCAGAATCATGGCAGCGTTAGAGGGGTTCCCGCAGTTTGAACCACTCATGACCTTGTATCTAACAGACAGCACCACACCCGACGATATTGAGGCGGCTGCACAGTCTCGTCTCTTATGCGGTGTAAAACTGTACCCTGCAGGTGCGACAACAAACTCAGCCGCAGGTGTAACAGGTCTAGAGACCCTTAAACCAACACTAGAAGCTATGCAGGCGCATAATTTACCCCTGCTCGTTCACGGGGAAGTGACTGATCCGGACGTCGATATCTTCGATCGAGAGGCCAAATTTATCGAGCGGACCCTGGCGCCGCTTACCGAAGAGCTTCCGGAGTTACGTGTCATTCTCGAGCACATTACTACAGAGGATTCAGTCAACTTCGTCGCTGAGTCGAGACAGGGAGTGGCGGCAACGATCACACCGCAACACTTACTCTTTGATCGAAACGACATGCTCGTCGGCGGTATTAGACCGCACCTTTTTTGCCTACCTGTTCTCAAACGTCGTCAACACAAGGAGGCACTCCGGCGAGCAGTGATCTCAGGCAATCCAAAGTTCTTCATTGGCACGGACTCAGCGCCACACACCTTGGAAACAAAGGAATCCTCCTGTGGATGCGCAGGGTGCTACAGCGCACACGCTGCTATTCCACTGTATGCCGAAGTCTTCGAAGAGGAGAACAGTCTCGACAAGTTGGAGGCCTTTACAAGTCACTTCGGTGCCGACTTTTACGGAAGGCCCCGGAATCAAGAGACCGTCGATCTCGTCAAGGTCGACAATCTGAGTCCTGAGAGTCTGCAGTTTGGGCCCAGCACCGTGGTCCCGTTGCGTGCCGGTGAACTTCTAAAATGGCGACTGGAAAAGACTCCATGAGCGACGCCTCCTCTGTTCTCCTTAAGCACAGGTTCCGTGGTTTCTTGCCGGTCGTCGTGGATCTTGAAACGGGTGGTTTCAACGCAGGCACCGATGGCATTCTTGAGATCGCCGCGACCTTTTTCGAACTGGATGACACAGGACAACTGTCCGTCAGTCACACCATCGCGAGAAATGTCGATCCCTTCGAAGGTGCCAATCTTGAGTCTTCAGCGCTTGAGTTCACAGGCATAGATCCAGAAAATCCGCTACGCGAAGCAGTGCCTGAAGAAATTGCGCTGGGAGATATCTTTGATGAGGTTCGGCGCGAAGTGAAGGACAAAGGGTGTAACCGAGCGATCCTAGTCGGACACAATGCGCATTTTGATGCTGGCTTCTTGAACGCGGCGACGGAACGGTGCCAAATCAAGCGAAATCCGTTTCACCCCTTTTCTTACTTCGATACATCAACACTCGCGGGTCTGGCCTACGGACACACGGTGCTCGCGCAGGCCTGCAAAAGAGCTGGCATAGAATTTAGTAACAGCGAGGCACATTCCGCTGACTACGATGCCCAAAAGACTGCAGAATTATTCGCAGGGATCGTTAATCGCTGGCAGGCGCTTGGCGGTTGGTCGTGGCCCGAGGCCGACAGCATTGACGAGGAATAAGCTAACCTGAGAGTTCACTTAACAGTTCATCTAATTCATCGACGTAAACGTTGATGTCAGTAATACCTAGCAGTTCGTATTTAACAGAGTTATCGATAGGCAGAAGCTGGGTCAGTACGTGGCAGATGTTCCATGCATTGCCCGTATCAACCGTAAGACCCAGTCGTCGCACTTCTTGGTGACGCTGCAATCCAGCCAACACGTCGATCATGGACCGGCCTTCTTCGGGAATCTCAACTGCGTCAGGAGAGGGCTCAATATCAACCCGCGCTATGTTGAGACCCGAATCTTCTCGCCATACCTCTTCGATATGGAAGCGCTCTGCACCCTCAATCGTAATCCCGAGTAAACCATTGGGAAGCTGGTCCCAGTCAACAATCGTCGCCATCGTTCCGTAATCACCGAGGTCAAGATTTGTCACCGACGCCTCGGCAACCTCCGAGCCGCGCCTGATCCACACAACACCAAAGCCGGTTCCCTCACGCATGCACTTGGAAATCATATCCACGTAACGCCGCTCAAAAATCTGGAGTGGTAAGCGACCCGAAGGGAAAAGGACAGTTCCAAGAGGAAATAGAGGGATATCGGTCAAGTCAGGCTCCTTTTGGATCGCTCAATACGTCGAGTTCAGTCAACAACTGTAGCGCTTCTTCTCTCGAGCTACCGCAAAAGGCGACCTCCGCCTGAAATTGACCACAGCAGGCTGGGCGTCGCGAATCGCCGAACAATCCACAGAGCCAGTCGTCATCAAGATGCACGCAGCGCTCCCCGTGCCCCTTGCCATTGGGCATACCATGAAAGGGCGTGTGTATTGCGGGTAAGATGCAGCACGCACCGCACCCAGCTCGACATTCCACTAGGCAGCCTCGGGTCCAAGCGGCTTAAACGTAAGCATTAACTTGGGAAGCAGTAGTAAGGCACCCATGACCGCTGCGAGCATTGCCATAACGGTCAGAACACCAAAATAAATACTCGGTTTGAAATTGGACAAGGTCAACATCGAAAAGCCAACAATGACAGTCAGCGTTGTATAGTACATCGCCCGCCCGATGCTACCGTGGCTTCGATACATGGCCTCGCGGTAGTTCTTATCGACTGCAAATTCCTTGCGAAATCTATGGATATAGTGGATGCAGTTATCAACACCCATACCGACCACAATCGCGGCAATGGTGATGGTCATAATATCGAGCGGAATACCCGCGAGGCCCATGACGCCCAGCACTAATCCGGCGGCAAGGATATTGGGTGCAAGCCCCAACAAGGCAAGCGATACCGACCGAAAAAGCGCCAGGAACATAAGCCCGATGGCGACAAACACGGCACCCAGAGTAAGAATTTGAGAAGCGTAAAGGCTTTGTAGCACGTTGTTATAGAGGACCAATAAACCCGTAAATTTAACTCGCGTCTCATCAAGGCCGGTGTCGGCCACTATTTGGGTGTAGAGCGATTCCAAATATTCAGCCCGGCGAAGTGTTTTACTTGTCTCCATCGCTCGCACGGTTATGCGTACCTGCTGCTCAACGGGGTCGTAGTAGGGCGCGATCAGCACCTCGGCAACCTCCTCAGGCAAACTCGCTTCAACGAGCGCGAGCTCGACACTTCCCAGCTTATCGTCGTACAAGCGATCCATAACCGAGAAGCCTGTCGACAGGGACAACACTTTCCCTGACTCTTCACGGGACTCAACAATGCTGTGAATCTGATCGATTAAGTCACGGCCCTCGAGGGAGAACCAGTAACTAATCTCTGCAGAGTTTTCATCGGCGAACGACACATCCTCGCCAAAGGGGTCGTCTTCCCAGAAGTCGTCGTTACCCTCAAAACCAGACTCGGCATCGAATGCTTCGACGCCATCAAAGCCCTCATCGACAAATTCATCATCCCCTCCGTCACTGGCAAAGACCATAGCCACCTCTGGCTCTTCCGCGGGCGGGTACAAAATAATATCGAGTGGTATGGTGCCACCGAGCCGAGAGTCGAGCAGCTCCATCCCTTGATAGATCTCCGTAGTGTCTTTGAAGTAATCGATGAATCGATTTTCAACCTGTAGTCGCGACAAGCCAACGGCCACCAAAAGCAGCAATAAGCCCGTCACCACGATGACCGTGCCACCGTATCGCTCAACCGCGACGGCAAATCGTCGCGTCATACTCATCTCATCTGTCGCACCTGCTGCATTGAGCTCGGGTAGCAAGGCGATCAGGGCAGGCACCAAGGTGAAGCTGACAAAGAAGGCAACAACGATGCCTGCAGTCATCATCCAACCGAAATCGATCACCGGCTTGATACCTGCAACCACTAATGAAGTGAATGCCACCATGGTTGTGACTGCCGTGTAGAAGCAGGGTACGAACATGAGCTGTGCCGCACGCACTGCCCTGGCAGCTCGAGATAAATCAGGTTCTTTAACTTCGAGTTCCCGATAGCGCACGACCAAATGAATAGCGAGTGCCAACGCCACCACCAAAAGAACGGCCACGAAGTTGGAGGAAATAACCGTCATCCGCCAGTCAGTGAATCCTAGAATGCCCAGCATGATTAAGGCCGAGAGCGAGCAACTGATAATAGGCACAATCACCCATCGATAATCCCGGAAGATCAGTGCCAGCATGCCGACCATGACGCCGATAATGGCCAGCCCAAAGGTCACGAGGTCGTCCTGCACGAAATCGAGCATATCGGCTGCGATCATAGGCACACCACCGACGAAGATTTGGCTTTGCCCTCGGTAGGCGTCTGCCACAGCTCGAACGCTGGCCACGAGCTCCGCGCGCTCGGCATTCACGGTGCGCGTCGCCTGGTCATAAGCCGACTCAACACCCGCTAGCTCCTCTTCCACATCGGGTGATGCACCAGACGCGACCTGGTGTCGCAATTCATCCCGTAAATCACCCAATTGCTCAATTTCTTTGTTCGGTTCTAGGGTGACTTGGACAGCGGTGAGATCCCCTCCCTCGCTCACTAGCAAATTTCGATACAGCTGGCTTGTCGTAAATTCCGTGAGAGCGAGCGCACGATCCACATCGGGATTTCTTAGCGTCGAGATGGCGTCTAAGTCTGAAAGATCGGTGAGTGAAATCGGAGGGCTTTCCAACAAAGGCACATCCAGAGCTGAGGTTACAGCTCTGACACCCTCCACAGCCTCCAGATCATCAACCAGACCCGCCAGACCCGCTAGTGATGCGTCACTCAACAGCGGCGTTACAGGCTCCCAGGTTAAGATCAGAAACTCGTAGCTTTCGTAGCGATCGGTTGCCTCTCTGAAGAAAGCCAAATTCGGGTCGCCTTGAAGTAGCAGCGAATCCGATGAGGCATCCAAGCGAACCTTATCCAGTTGCGACACGGCAATGCCGGCCAAGCCAATCATTAAGAGAACAACTAGACCAAAGTGGCGAGAGATCGCCCGCTCATAAATCGACAAACTGAAAACTCCGTGAAAGCTGTCCTACGATGACAGCGATTGTAGCAACTGCCGGTGAAGACCGGAGAAACTTCCATTACTCATGATCACAACATGATCACCACTGTGAAGTTGCTTGACTAACGCGTCGTGCAGCTGATTCGTATCTCTGAACACAAAATGCCCATGGAGTTCCGATGTGGCTTCGGTCATGGACCAATTAAGCCCCCCGGGCTCGAACCAAAATACGAGATCCGCATACTGCGTTGCAGGCACCAGTTCTTCCCTATGAGTCCCGCGCTTCATTGTGTTTGAACGAATTTCGATGACTGCAACCACTCTCTGCTCACCTGCGGCGTTGCGGAGGCCATCAAGTGTGGTTTTTACGGCTGTCGGGTGATGAGCAAAATCATCATAGACAGCAATCTCATTAGGTGATCCCAAGAGCTCTAGCCGTCGCTTAACCCCTTCGAATCGACACAGGGCTTCGCAGGCATCCTGCACACTAACGCCAATATCGTGCGCGACAGCGACAGCCGCCAAGGCATTTTCAGCATTGTGACGACCAATCAGTCCCCATGTAATCGATGCGCTATCGCCTGCAGGGGACCTGATCTCGAACTCACCAAAGTGGTTATCTTGAGCCTGCACCGCCCAATCGCCTGGTGAGCCGGTATCAATGCGGCTAACAGGTGTCCAGCACCCGCGATTAAGGACCTCATCTATCGCATCACCCTTGCTGGCGATAATGTGTCCACTCGAGGGAATACAGCGGACTAAGTGGTGGAACTGTGTCTGAATCGCATTGAGATCTGTAAAAATGTCGGCGTGATCGAACTCAAGATTGTTCACCACCAAGGTTTGAGGCTTGTAATGAACGAACTTTGATCGCTTGTCGAAAAAGGCCGAATCGTACTCATCTGCTTCAATGACAAACGGCCCCTGCCCTAGTCTCGCAGATCTCTCAAACCCAAAAGGTACGCCCCCAATCAGAAAACCAGGATTCAGACCCTCGCATTCGAGTATCCAGGTCAGCATAGACGATGTGGTCGTTTTGCCGTGGGTGCCGGAGATAGCCGCAACATGTCGATCCTGCAATAGATTTTCGCCTAGCCACTGCGGGCCCGACACATAGGGTATTTGATGGTCAAGTATATGTTCGACGGCTTCGTTACCGCGAGACAGGGCATTACCGATCACGACCAGGTCGGGCGCAGGCTTCAAATGCTCAGACGAATATCCTTCCTGAACAGCGATACCCGCAGTTTCGAGCATGGTGCTCATCGGGGGGTACACATTGACATCAGACCCTGTCACCTCGTATCCCAACTCGCGAGCGAGAAGTGCCAACCCTCCCATAAAGGTGCCACAAATACCGAGTATGTGTACGCGTTTAGACATTAAGCGCTCCAAAATGCAGCGGCAAGCGTATCATGTTCTCTGCGATCTTAAGTCAGCCGCGCAAGGAGACATCGATGCCTGCAGATCAAGCCCCAAACGCCTTTTATGCTCAATCCGGTGGCGTCACAGCTGTTATCAATGCCAGTGCGCTAGGGGTCATCGAAACAGCGGCCGCCTACCCCGATAAGATAGGAAAAATTTACGCAGGGCAGAATGGTATTCTAGGTGCACTGCGCGAAGAATTGATCGATGTTTCACAAGAATCCCCTGAGGCCATTCAAGGTCTCATGACCACGCCGTCAGGCGCCTTTGGTTCCTGCCGCTACAAGCTCAAAGGCATCGATGAGAATCGAGCAGAATACGAGCGCTTAATCGAGGTCTTCCGCGCACACAATATCCGCTACTTCTTTTACAACGGCGGTGGAGACTCAGCCGATACGTGTCAAAAGGTATCTGAGATTGGCGAGAAAATGGGCTTTCCTTTGAAGGCGATTCATGTTCCGAAGACCATTGATAACGATTTGCCGTTTACAGACAACTGCCCCGGGTTTGGCTCGGTCGCCAAGTACGTTGCCTTATCAACTCAAGAGGCCGCCATGGACATAGCGAGCATGTGCGCCACGTCCACCAAGGTGTTCATTCTGGAAGTGATGGGTCGGCACGCAGGTTGGATTGCAGGCGCCGCTGGCTTAGCCGCACATGAGCAAGGCGATGCACCACACATCATTTTGTTCCCCGAAATAGCGTTTGACGAAACACGGTTCCTCATGAAGGTAAAAGAAACCGTTGAGAAATACGGGTTCTGTGTGATCGTAGCGTCGGAAGGAACCCAAACAGCTGATGGTCAGTTGCTATCTGGCTCAACATCCAGAGACGCTTTTGGTCATGTTCAGCTGGGAGGCCTTGCGCCGAAGCTCGCCAACCTGATTAAGCAAGCTCATGGCTACAAGTATCATTGGGCTGTCGCCGATTATTTACAGCGCGCAGCGCGTCACGTTGCGAGTCAGACCGATCTCGATCAGGCCTTTGCACTGGGCAAAGCCGCTGTTGATCTTGCGATGGAAGGAAAGAATGCGCTGATGCCCACTATTGAGCGCGTGGGTGATACGCCTTACCAATGGCAAATTGGTACAGCGCCCTTAGCAGAGGTCGCAAATCAAGAGAAAATGATGCCTAAAAGCTTCTTCAGCGATGACGGCTTTGGTATCACCGCCGAGGCTCGCCGCTACTTTGCACCCCTCATTGTGGGAGAAGCCTACCCGGAATACACCAATGGCCTCCCCGTCTACGTCAAACTCGAGAAACATCTTGTGAACAAAAAGCTGCCGACAGACGAGCGCTGGTAAACCTACAGCACGTAACGAGCGAAAATCTCGTCCAAACACTGAGAGAGCAACTCAAACCCCTCTGGTCGTAGGTGTGGTGATTGGTCCCATAAATTAAGAAGAGCCGCGGGAGACTGATGCTCTCGCAGCTGGCTCGCTCTAGGCTGGCAACTCAAGTGCCACGGTTCTATCGCCACCCCTCCGCGGTCAGCGTCATAGGGTCGCTCGAAGCCTCTAGATTGTCCGCTGGTAATGGCCCCGTCTAGCCATTGGGTGAGTGCTGAAAAGTAACCACTATCACCGTACTCGCTGGGCTTTAATGCGAGTGTCTGACCATCAGGTAATAAAGTCGGATCAAACACGTCGAGATCGGTGCCCCAATGGTGGCGAGATGTCCCTGGCAAAGCTGAGAATCGGAGTATGCGATGCAACCATTGCTCATCAGTATATGACTCTCGGTTGAGCGGACGGTCAGCATCATCGAGCACAGGACGTTCGCCCCGCCACTTGGCATTGAAAATTGTTAGTTGTAAAGCGTAAGAGCGGTAGCTCGAAGCAGCGATCAGTTCAAAGCCCTCCGCCCTAGCGTCTCGCTGAAGCAGCCCGAACTGTCGCGACACGTCGGAATCCAGCGTGGTGCGTTCGTCGTGGGCCACCATTCCATGCTCGGAAAGCCCTAATGCCAACAATTGGTCCGTCATGTTTCTTATTGCTACCTCACGACACAGCCTCAATTATGCGTTCTCGACGTCATGTTACAAACGCACTCAAAAGCCGCTAGTCAACGGCCCTCAATTCTGATAGCTTCCCGTGCCCAATCGCGCAGGTCAACTGCGCCCCACTACGCATGCGTTTCAACGGAAACCCATATGGCAACTAAGAAGACAACGGAAACCAAGGCAAAAGCCAAAGCAAAAGCGGCTCCCAAGGCAAAAGCGGCACCGAAAGCGAAAGCAACACCAAAGGCGAAAGTTGCGAAAGCAGAGCCCAAAGCCAAGGCGGCGCCCAAGGCCAAAGCGGCGCCCAAAGCCAAAGCGGCACCCAAGGCCAAAGCGGCACCCAAGGCCAAAGCGGCGCCCAAGGCCAAAGCGGCGCCCAAGGCCAAAGCGGCGCCCAAGGCCAAAGCGGCGCCCAAGGTCAAAGCGGCGCCCAAGGTCAAAGCGGCGCCCAAGGTCAAAGCGGCGCCTGCCAAGAAAGCTGAGGCGAAAACCAAACCCGCGAAAAAGGCAATGACGGCGTCAAAAGCAAAGGCAACCCCGAGGGCTAAAGCAAAATCAAAAGCGAAAGCACCATCAAATGTGGCTCGCGCTGTCGGTGAGGTTCAGAACTTCGATAACTTCAAGCCATACAAGCCATCGCGTGGTGAGAGCTACATGAATGAGGAACAGCTGGAGCATTTTCGTCAGCTTCTGCTCAGTTGGAGAGCCGACCTCGTAAATGAAGTAACCAAAACCGTTGGTCACATGAAGGACGAGGCCGCGAACTTCCCAGACCCAGCAGACCGAGCTACGCAAGAGGAAGAATTCAGCCTCGAGCTGCGCGCGCGCGATCGTGAGCGCAAGCTGATCAAAAAGATTGACGGCACGTTAGAGCGAATTTCAATCGACGATTATGGTTACTGCGATGCCTGCGGTATCGAGATAGGGGTTCAACGTTTGGAAGCACGGCCCACAGCGACGTTGTGCATTGACTGCAAGACCTTGGCAGAAATCAAGGAACGCCAAGAGCTAGGTTAATACGGGGGGCGTTACGCACTTGATCTATCGAGGACGATTTGCTCCATCTCCCACAGGCCCACTTCATATGGGCTCCTTAGTCGCTGCTTTAGGTAGCTTTCTCGATGCTCGATCACATGAGGGCGAGTGGCGCCTGCGTATCGACGATATTGATCCACCGCGCCACGATAAAGCTAGCTTTGGATCCATTCCCCGCTGCTTAGAAAGCCATGGCCTGACCTGGGATGGGCCTATTATTTTCCAAAGCCAGCATCGTGAAGCGCATGAAGATGCGCTGTCCAAACTCAGAAATGCGGGTCATTTGTTCGACTGCCTTTGCACCAGAGCCACCTTGGGTGAGCTTGGCGCCTGCGTTTCAGACTGCAGGAATCGCCAAGATATCGGAGGCAGCGTTCGTTTTCATTTACCAAGTGATGTCCCCGACCGAGTCAAGGATCTACTTCTCGGGGAACAACGTGCGTCGGCTATACCCAGTAACTTCATTGTTAAACGTAGGGATGGACTGATTGCGTATCAGTTGGCAACGGCAATCGATGACCTCGATGAGGGCTACACCCATGTGATTCGGGGGGGTGATCTAGTTGAATCGAGCCTCCGCCAAATGATGCTTCATCAAACCCTAGGACGCCTTTCACCCGAGTACGGCCATTTACCCATCGTCACCGATCAATCAGGTAATAAGCTCAGTAAACAAACTGGGGCCCAGGCGATTGATAGTGATACTCCAAACGCCAATCTTCGCCGCGCCTTGGTCTTCCTAGGACAGCCAACTCCCCCACAAGGCATGGATTGCCTTGAGGATATTTTGCAGCTCGCGACCGTGAACTGGCGGCGCGATGCACTAAACTCCAAAAATTTGTAACTTTTCAACACGATAAGTGTTACCTAGGTGACATTTAAGTAAATGTTCGTGTTAGCCTCTTTGGCGATTTTTGGGAGGAAAGAGTTGTAATGCTTACGGTTCTCTTGCTCGACGATGACCCTATCAGTGCCACACATACAGCTGACGATCTGGCGGCTGACGGACTGAAAGTAATCAAAGCATCTCCCTTCTCGGCGCTGGGTGCGATTAAGACTGCGGAGCGTGTTGACGCTGCAATCCTAGACCCGGGACGCAATGAGGCCGGCGCGAACCAGCTGATCGCCGATTTGCATCCTGTCCCCGTCTTTATCCATGCACAACACGCATCGCTAAGATCAGCAGTAGATCTCATGAAGGCAGGTGCGCGTGATTACTGGGCGAAGCCTGCCCCTATCAGAGATGTCCTTGACGCTATTCGACGTGCGTCGCTCGCCACATCGCAAAGCGCGGGAAACGCGGCGCCTACTGTCGAAGCCTTTGTTGGTAAGTCTATGGGCATGCGCGCATTGATGACGATGGCAAATAAAGCAGCTAAAGCGAGCTCGACTGTTTTAATTATTGGTGAGACGGGGACCGGAAAGGAGCTCGTTGCACGCCACATTCATCAGACCAGTGAGCGCGCGAGTAAACCGATCATTTCGGTCAATTGCGCTGCGATTCCCGAAACATTGATTGAATCTGAGCTGTTCGGCTACGAAAAAGGTGCGTTTACTGGCGCGAATGCACAGCGAGTAGGACTGATTGAAGCAGCCGATGGAGGGACACTATTTCTCGACGAAATTGGGGAACTTCCACCTTCCGCCCAAGCCCGACTGCTGAGATTCATTCAAGAGGGAGAGATTCGACGTATTGGCTCAGTTGAAAGTGCCAGCGTCAATGTCAGGCTCATCTGCGCAACACACAGGAACCTGATGGAACTTGAAAATACCGATGCCTTCCGACGTGATCTATTTCACCGCATCAATGTGTTACGACTTGAATTGCCGCCGTTACGAGAGCGTGTCGATGATATTGAAGGCCTTACCAAGTGGCTGGTAAAACGCGTGGCTGGACGCCTTGGGGTGGAGCCCAAGGCATTATCAGACGAAGCCTTTAACGCGCTGTCAGACTATAGCTGGCCCGGTAATGTACGAGAGTTAGAGCACACGATCGAACGAGCGCTTGTCATGGCAGATGGCAACGTCATCGCCATGAGCGACCTCAATCTTCCCAGCCATACCTCCGCCGTATCAGCATTTAGTAGTCCACCTTCTGAGGAGCCAAAGCTTGAAACTGCTCAATCGAGATTCGAGGGTGTCACCGACACTGAAGAATTGTCGCTCGAAGACTACTTCCAACGTTTTGTTTTGGAGAATCAAGATGCTATGAACGAAACAGAGCTGGCTCAGAAACTCGGCATCAGTAGAAAATGCCTTTGGGAGCGAAGACAACGATTCGACCTCCCCAGAAAGCGTAAGCGAGGCGCTGCTTAACACACCACATGATGCGATAGGTAACATCAGAGGGTTTACTTCGGTAACACTTTTGTAACAAACTCCAACTGGTCAGATACTCAAAAAACATTAACGTTCTGTTTTTCATAACAAAAATATGAGTGGCATGGCAAATGCAACCACCGGGACAGAGCCAAAATAAGAATAAGCGGCCGAATAAAAATAATATGTGTCACTACGGACCTGGGCGGGGAAGGTAACTTCCCCCAGTTTCTTTTTTTCCTTCACAGCACCTGAGTTGATAAGATCGCGACTTGTTGTTTTCGAGTCCTCTACTTTGCAAGCCATTGATTCCAGTAAGCTCATTGATCACACGGCGTTGTCGCGCGCCGCGGTATCTGTCGTCGAGCGACTTTGTGACAATGACTACAGCGCATTCATCGTTGGTGGCGCCGTTAGGGATTTGCTCTTGGGCAAGCGACCAAAAGACTTTGATGTGGCAACCAATGCCACCCCTGAACAGGTCCTCGCCCTATTTCGCGGATCGCGCATCATTGGGCGACGGTTTCAGATTGTCCACGTGCGCATGGGTAGAGAGATCATTGAAGTAACGACTTTCCGGGGTCACCACGATGATGGAGCCCCTCAAACCGCCGTTAAGTCTCAGAAAGGGCTGTTACTTCGCGATAATGTCTACGGGACGCTCGACCAAGATGCGGCTCGGCGCGATCTCACCATCAACGCGCTCTACCTGGATCCGGCCAACAAACTCATCCTTGACGATCTCGATGGGATAGAAGACATCCGACAACGGCTGGTTCGAATCATAGGCAACCCAGCTACTCGATACAGCGAAGATCCTGTCCGAATGCTACGGGTCGTCAGATTCGCGGCAAAACTGGGCTTCACTATCGAGGAAACGAGCCACGTGGCCATTAGCCAATGCCGGCACCTGCTAGCCGATATTCCCTCCGCGCGTCTTTTTGACGAAACCCTCAAACTCTTTATGGCGGGATTTGCAGCGCCCACGATAGAGCATCTAGCAAAGCACGGGTTACTGGAACCTCTCTTTCCTGAGGCTATCAGCGCTATGGATGACCCGTCGTCGAGACGCCTTATTCTACAGGCGATGGCGAATACGGATGCACGCATTGCGCGGGGAAAGCCCGTGACACCGGCCTTCCTCCTCGGTGCATTGTTATGGCCAGCGGTTGCTGCGAAGGGTAGTGATATCGCCAGCGCTGGTGGCCACGAGGGATCGCCCATCAATGCAGCTGGCCAACAGGTACTCACGATCACGTTGCAACGAGTGTCGATCCCCAAACGATTCTCAATTCCCATGCGGGAAATTTGGGAACTTCAGCCCAGACTCGAAAAATGCGCTTCAAAGCGAGTGAAGTCGGTCTTGTCGCAACGACGCTTCAGAGCTGCATTTGATTTGTTATTGCTGAGATCCGAGTCATCGGATGATCTGAAGTCGACGGTGTCATTTTGGGAAGAACAGCAGCAGCTCTTCCCGGATATGGTTGGCAGTTTGCCCGCGACTGAGATTCCACTGCGCAAGCGACGACCCCGCCGGAGAAAGCGGAGCCAATGACACTAACGGTCATCGCGCTGGGCTCTAATCTCGACAATCCACCTCAGCAGCTTAAAGAGGCGTGTCTCAGATTGTCGCAATTAGAGGGCATCACCGGATTAAGTGTCTCAAGTGTGTTTACCTCGGCTCCGATGGGCCCCCAGGACCAACCACCGTTTTTTAATGCGATCGCTACCTGCCTCTACACTGAAGAACCAAGACAACTTCTGGCTGAGCTTCAGGCGATTGAACAAGCCATGGGGCGCGTAAAAGTGCGGCATTGGGGTGAGCGTTGTATCGATCTAGACATTATTCAAATGGGTGAGCAGCTGATAGACGATATTGACCTCCTGATTCCGCATCCGGGCATCAGTGAACGCCTCTTTGTCGTGGAACCGATGATCGAGCTACTTGGAGCTGATCACAAGGTGCCAGGACTGGATGATCTTGGTACGCTTCGCGATGAACTCAAGCATCACTCGATTTCGCTGTGTCAGGACATCGATATCAGTGGTGCGACAGTGGCCTAGGCAGGTATGTTTTGATATATGGAACCACACAGCCAATTGACCTTAAAGGTCGAGTTCCACAGCCCTACATCGCGATTGAGGGGCCAATAGGCGTAGGAAAAACAACACTAGCTCGACAGCTTGCGGAGCTATTTGACTACCAATTGCTGCTTGAAGACGCGTACGAAAACCCATTCCTATCAAAGTTTTATGAAAACCGCCGACAAAACGCATTGGCGACACAGCTATTTTTCCTCTTTCAACGCGTTCAGAAAATTGACGACCTCAAACAGCAAGATCTCTTCAGACCTCTGAGGATCGCTGATTTCCTCATCGATAAAGACCCTTTATTCGCTCAGGTCAATCTCGATGCCGATGAATACGAGCTATACAGCAAGGTCTACAACCAAATGACTGTCGACGCGCCAACGCCTGACTTAGTTATTTACCTGCAGGCATCGGTAGATTGCCTTCTTGAGCGAATTGACCGTCGAGGGATTACATCAGAACGGACAATTAGTCGGCAGTACCTTGAAGAGTTGAATGAGGTGTACAGCGAATTCTTTCTCAACTACGATGCGGCGCCGTTGTTAATCTTGAACGCCAACCAGATTGACTTAGTGAATCGACATGAGGATTTTGCTCAACTAGTCGACTATGCTCTCGACATCAAAGCGGGGCGGCACTATTTCAACCCAACATTCATCGATTAACGTAACTAAAAGAACCATCAAGGAGCAGCCAGGTCGATGTCCGATCGAATCACCACAAGCAAGCTTGAAGCCATGAAAACCTCTGGCGAAAAGTTTGTGATGGTCACAGCCTATGACTCTACCTTTGCCAGGCTCGTTAGCGATGCAGGTGCGGAGTGTATTCTCGTCGGAGACTCGCTCGGTATGGTGCTACAGGGCCATGACACAACCGTGCCCGTCTCTCTGGAAGCGATGGTCTATCACACTGAGTGCGTGGCCCGTGCCCGCCCAAAGTCGATGATTGTTGCCGACCTGCCATTCATGACCTATTCATCACCCGACGTCGCCCTCAACGCCTCTATGGAATTGATGCAACAAGGCGCTCAGATGGTGAAACTCGAGGGTGGAACCTGGCTCAGTGAAACCATTCACCAGCTGGTGCAGCGCGGCATCCCCGTTTGCGCTCATTTGGGTCTCACGCCTCAGTCGGTCAACGTATTTGGTGGCTATCGAGTGATGGGCAGAACACCCAAGGAAGCAAAGTCGATCCTGGCCGATGCGGTTGAGATTCAGGATGCCGGCGCCAGTATCTTGCTTCTTGAATGCGTACCAGAGGAACTCGCAGCGGACATCTCGTCCAAACTTGATATCCCTGTTATCGGTATCGGTGCGGGGGCGGGTACTGATGCACAAGTACTTGTACTCCACGACCTACTAGGACTGACGGAAAAGCCGGCCAAGTTCGTAGAAAACTTCATGGAAGGCGCTGATTCTATTCAGGATGCAATTGCCGCCTTCGTTCGAGCCGTTAAAGACGGCTCCTATCCGAAAGCACAGCACACGTACCAGTAACGATGGAAATTCTGCGCAGCCTTGACGCAATGTGCGAGTGGCGCGCGTCGCTGGCACCTGATCAACGTGTTGGTTTCGCACCCACTATGGGCAACCTCCACGCTGGTCACATCCAACTCATTAATGTCGTAAAGCAGCAGAGTGATGTCGTCGCCGCCTCTATCTTTGTTAATCCCATGCAGTTCGGTGGTAATGAGGATCTAGATGCCTACCCCCGAACACTTGAGGCGGACCTAGCAAAGCTCGAAGCGGCGGAAACTGCCGCTGTATTTACACCCACGACGACTGACATTTACCCAGACGGCGCATCTCAGCATACGGCCGTCGATGTCCCAGGACTCACTGACGTGCTCTGCGGTGCGTCGCGGCCCGGACACTTCCGTGGCGTCACAACAGTGGTTAGTAAGCTATTGGGTATTGTGAGGCCCCATGTTGCAGCGTTCGGGGCAAAAGACCTTCAGCAGGTGCTGGTCATAAAAAAAATGGTTCGCGACCTTGCGATAAATACAGCGATCGAGGTGGTACCTACCGTGCGCGAGCCCGACGGTCTTGCCATGAGCTCACGCAATGGCTATCTGAGCGACGACGAACGTGCGCTGGCACCACTGTTTTCAAAGACACTCGAAGAGACCGCTAGACGAGTCGCAGAGTCGGGCTCCGACATTGAAACGTTAATGGCAGAAGGAAAAGCCATACTCAGAAACGCCGGTTTCGTGATGGATTACCTCGAAGCGCGTCACACCTGTGACCTCTCCAAAGCCTCGTCACTGAATCAGGAAACCGCAATTTTCGGCGCGGCGTTTCTCGGCACTACTCGGCTCATCGATAATCGAATCGTATAGCCAGCAGTTAGCGAGCCGCCCCCGGCGGTGCCTGCGACTCCACTGAGCTGGGCTCGTGCAAAAACTCCAGTAATTCCTCTACTTTACTGGGCGGCGGCGCCGATACGCGACTCACAGTAAACGCCACAACAAAGTTCACGATGGCTCCGACGACGCCAAAGGCATTGGGCTCGACCCCAAAGAACCAGTTCGGGGACATGCCGCCAAGGAATGACGTACCGGGGATAAACATAATGCCCTTGTGCTGGAATACATACAGCAATGTCACTGATATCCCGGCGAGCATCCCCGCGACTGCACCCTCGCGATTGACCCTGCGAGCGAAGATACCCATTAGTAGCGCCGGGAACAGCGAGGATGCGGCGAGTCCGAAGGCCAGCGCGACCGTGCCTGCCGCAAAACCGGGCGGATTTAATCCCAGATAACCTGCCCCCAATACCGCCGCGGCCATCGCAATTCGGGAAGCCCTGAGCTCAGCCTTTTCGGAAATAGACGGCATATACGTACTCTTCAAGAGATCATGTGAGATGGCGCTTGATATCGCTAACAGCAGGCCGGCGGCGGTTGACAGTGCCGCCGCGAGACCACCCGCTGCCACCAACGCAATCACCCAGTTTGGCAGCTGGGCAATTTCCGGGTTGGCTAGAACCAGAATGTCGTTATCGAGTTTTGTTAACTCATTCGTCTCGGGGTCAGCCGTGTATTCAATACGACCGTCACCATTGAGATCTTCGACCTGAAGCAGGCCAGTTTGCTCCCAATTCTCAAACCAGGCAGGCTTCTCCTCTATCAGGAGCGCCTGTCCGTCGGACTGCTGCATGGTATCGACAATATTAAGCCGCGCCATCGCGGCAATGGCCGGTGCGGTTGTGTAGAGAATGGCAATGAATACGAGCGCCCACCCCGCTGATCGCCGGGCCGCTGCCACACTGGGCACCGTAAAGAAGCGAATGATGACGTGCGGCAAACCGGCCGTCCCGATCATTAGGGAGGCTGTAAACGCCATCATATTCAATGTGCTGCCACGGAGGGTTGTGGTGTATTCCTGGAAGCCAAGATCCACCAAGATCATGTCGAGCTTATCGAGCAGATAGACATCGCTCCCAGCAAGCGTTGATCCCAAACCTAGTTGCGGCAGTGGGTTCCCTGTCAGTTGCAGGCTAATGAAGATTGCGGGAATGGTGTAGGCGGTGATCAACACCACGTATTGGGCGATCTGGGTGTACGTGATACCTTTCATGCCACCGAGGACGGCATAAAAGAAGACGATAAACATGCCGATACCAAGCCCCGTCTCATAGTCGGTTTCTAGAAACCGCGAGAAGGCCACACCGACGCCTTTCATCTGACCAATAACATAGGTCACAGAGCATAAGATCAGGCAAATAACAGCAACCACTCGCGCCGCATCTGAGTAGTAGCGCTCACCGATAAAGTCAGGGACTGTGTACTTTCCGTACTTCCGCAGATAAGGCGCTATTAGCAGGGCGAGTAATACGTAACCACCGGTCCAGCCCATCAAGAATACCGAACCACCATAACCGTTGTAGGACAGTGCAATCAGGCCGGCCATCGATATAAACGACGCCGCGGACATCCAGTCAGCCGCTGTCGCCATGCCATTAGCGACTGGATGTACGCCGCCATCAGCGACATAAAAGTCTTTTGTCGACGATGCACGGGTAGCGATCGCAATGCCGATATAAATCGCAAAAGTAAAACCAACAACCAGATAGGTGAGCACCGTCAGACTCATTTTCCAGACTCCTTCTCACCGTCTACATAATCGCGCTCCAGACGCGTCATGACAGAGGAAAACGCGAAGATCAAAGCGATAAAAATGAAGATAGATCCCTGCTGTGCAAACCAGAACCCAAGTTTGTAGCCACCGAGCCTTATCTCGTTGAGTGGCTCGACCAATAGAATGCCGAACCCGAAACTGACTACGAACCAGACAACCAGCAGGCGCAGCATTAAGCTGCGCACCCTGGCCGCAAACCGCTGCTGTCGCTCTACATTTTTACCCTCGGCCATTTGCTGGATATCTCCCTTTTCCAAACGCATTTTGTTTCACTACAGAAACACATCCGGCATTATTGTTTTTAAGGTAAGCCACAAGTTTTGCGTCAGCGCAGTGATAGAAACACAAGGATCCATTGCATGTCTAACGAGACTCTATATCCCATCCCCCCTAATTTTTCCGACGCGCACATTACGCCGGAGAAATACCACGACATGTATCGTCAATCACTTGAGGATCCAGAGACGTTTTGGAGCCAGCAAGCCAGTGAGTTCCTCTCTTGGGACAAGACCTGGGATTCAGTCTGCGAGAGCGATTTATCCATTGGCCACGCGCGCTGGTTCGACGGCGGGAAACTGAACGCCTCGGTCAATTGTATTGACCGGCACTTGCCCGCTCGTGCTGAGCAAACCGCCATATTATGGGAAGGGGATGATCCCGGCGAAAGCCAACACATTACCTATCAAATGCTCAAGAATGAGGTCTGTCGTCTCGCAAATGTCATGCATGATCGGGGGGTACGCGCCGGTGATCGTGTTTGCATTTACATGCCCATGGTGCCCGAAGCCGCCTATGCGATGTTGGCCTGCACGCGGATCGGTGCGATCCATTCGGTTGTCTTTGGAGGATTCTCCCCGGAGGCCCTTAAAGATCGAATCAACGACGCTAGTTGTCGAATGGTCGTCACAGCTGACGAGGGTCTTAGAGGCGGCAAGAGGGTTCCCCTAAAAACAAACGTTGACGCGGCTTTAGCCGATTGCCCGTCGGTCGATACGGTGATTGTGCTTGAGCGCACGGGCGCTGCCATTGACTGGACCACCGGCAGGGATGTTCCGTACGGAGCGAGCACCCGCGCCGCGAGTTCCGACTTCGAGCCTGTATCCATGGACAGCGAGGCACCGCTGTTCATTCTCTACACCTCGGGTTCGACTGGAAAACCGAAGGGTGTGCTCCACACCACGGGCGGCTATTTGTTGCAGGCAGCGAGTACTTTCAAGTACGTATTCGACTACCGAGAGGGCGAGGTATTCTGGTGCACCGCTGACGTCGGCTGGGTCACAGGACACTCGTATATCGTGTATGGCCCCTTAGCGAATGGCGCTACCACTGTGATGTTTGAAGGTGTCCCCACATACCCCGATGGAGGCCGTTGCTGGGGGGTGATCGACAAGCACCAGATCAATACCTTCTTTACAGCACCGACAGCCATTCGTGCATTGCATGCGCTGGGGGATGACTTTGTTACTCGTTACTCAAGAAAGAGCCTGAGAATCATAGGTTCGGTGGGAGAGCCCATTAATCCTGAGGCCTGGGAGTGGTATCACCGCGTCGTTGGCGATAGCCGCTGCCCCATTGTCGATAGCTGGTGGCAAACAGAGACCGGGGCAATGATGATCACCCCAATGCCTTCGGCCCACGCGATGAAGCCGGGTTACGCCAGCTTCCCTTACTTTGGTGTTGAACCTGCTCTTCTCGATGAGCAAGGCAGTGAAATTGAAGGAGAAGGCGCGGGCTATCTTATGATCAAGCGCTCATGGCCTGGGCAGATCAGAACAGTCTATGGTGATCATCAGCGACTGATCGACACTTACTTTTCGACCTACGACGGTTACTACTTCACTGGCGACGGTGCACTGCGCGATGCGGACGGCTACCTCCGAATTACAGGACGCGTGGACGATGTGCTCAATGTCTCAGGGCACCGTATGGGAACAGCCGAAGTGGAAAGCGCACTCGTGCTGCACAATGACATTTCGGAAGCGGCAGTGGTCGGCTATCCGCACCCGATCAAGGGACAAGGCATCTACTGCTATGTCACACCGGTGACCGGCGCAGAGGATTCGCCGGAGCTGCGCGCTGAGCTTGTGCAGCTGTGCGTCAGGGAGATTGGTCCTATCGCAAAGCCTGACGTCATCCAGTGGGCGCCTGGCCTACCCAAAACACGCTCGGGAAAAATCATGCGCCGCATCCTGCGTAAGATCGCTGAAAACGAGCTCGATAGCCTGGGGGATACCTCTACACTCGCGGACCCATCGGTCGTTGAGCAGCTGGTAGCGGGCCGCGACACAGCCTAATCATCGAGTTTGATCAAGGTGCGGCAAGCCTTCACCGACACAAGCCATCGCGCAGGCAAAAAAAGGCCCGCTTCTGCGGGCCTTTTTGTGAGAGGCATGATTACTTAGCATCATCAGCCGCATCTTCTGATGGCTCTTCGGCATCCGTAGCTTCGTCTGTAGCTTCCTCGTCCGTAGCCTCTTCCGCAGTACCTGAGTCTGGGTCTGATGCCTCGGTCGCTTCTTCACTCACAGCTTCTTCAGCAACTGAGTCTTCAGCTTCAGCTGATGGGGCTTCATCAGCCGCCTCATCTTCCAGCAACTCTTTAATAGAGAGCTTAATGCGTCCGCGTTGATCGACATCGAGACACTTCACGGTGACTTCCTGTCCCTCGGTCAGATAATCACTCACGTTCTCAACCCGCTCATTGGCAATTTGAGAAATATGGAGCAAGCCATCCTTGCCGGGCAGAATTGTGATGAACGCACCGAAATCTACGATACGAGCGACCTTACCGGTGTAAACCGCACCAACCTCGGCCTCTGCTGTAATAGCCATGATCATGTCAACCGCCGCATCACGCGCCGACTGGTTTTGACCAAAGACTTTCACTGTGCCATCGTCATCGATATCAACCGTCGCACCTGAGTCCTCAGTGATCTGACGAATGGTTGCGCCGCCCTTACCAATGATGTCGCGGATCTTGTCCGAGTCTACTTTCAGGGTCACCATGCTCGGTGCATTTTCGGATGTGATCTCTCGCGCAGACTCCAGTACCGCATTCATCTGGCCCAGGATGTGGAGACGAGCATGCAATGCCTGCTCCAAGGCCACTTCCATAATCTGCTCGTTGATACCTTCAATCTTGATGTCCATCTGCAAGGCAGTGACACCTGCCGAGGTACCCGCGACTTTAAAGTCCATATCACCCAGGTGATCCTCATCACCCAAAATATCGGTGAGAACCGCAAACTGATTGCCTTCCTTAACTAGACCCATCGCGATACCTGCGACAGGAGCCTTCAGAGGTACGCCTGCCGCCATCATCGCGAGCGATCCCACACAGACCGATGCCATTGAGCTGGAACCGTTGGATTCTGTGATTTCGGATACAACACGAATGGTGTAAGGAAACTCTTCGTCGGTTGGCAATACCGCTGCCAGACCACGTCGCGCTAAACGGCCGTGACCAATTTCGCGACGGCCAGTTGCCCCTATGCGACCCGCCTCGCCCACAGAGTAGGGAGGGAAGTTGTAATGCAACATGAAAGGATCGCGTCGCTCGCCTTCGAGCGCATCAATGATCTGCGCATCGCGGGTTGAACCGAGTGTCACGGCACCAATCGCCTGCGTCTCGCCACGCGTGAACAGTGATGAACCGTGTGCGTTTGGCAGCACATCAACTTCGCAAGCAATCTGACGAACCGTTCGGCCATCACGACCATCGATACGCGGCTCACCCGCCAAAATACGCTGACGGACAATGCGCTTTTCGAGCGCCTTGAATTCGTCCTTGATGTCATCAGCACAAGCACCGTCTTCATCGACAAGCGCCTCGACGACCGCATCTTTAATCTGACCTACACGCTCATAGCGTGCGGCTTTCTCAATGATGCGATATGCCTCACCCAGATCAGCACCTGCGGCTTCTTCAACCTGCGCTCGCAACGCCTCGTCAACCTCTGGCGCTGACCAATCCCAGCGTGGCTTGCCGGCTTCTTCAACCAGCTCGTCAATTGCCTTGATGACGGTTTGCATCTCTTGATGAGCGTACAGAACCGCACCCAACATCTGGTCTTCAGAAAGCTCTTTTGCCTCAGACTCAACCATAAGGACCGCATCGCGGGTACCCGCTACGACCATATCCAGCTTGCTCTCTTTAAGCGCAGCGTAGCCGGGGTTTAGCACGTAGCCCTCTGCCTCGCTAAAGCCAACGCGAGCACCACCGATGGGGCCATTAAAGGGGCAGCCTGATATTGCTAACGCTGCCGATGTGCCAATCATGGCGGGGATATCGGGATCCGTGTCCAAATCAGCCGACATGACAGTGCAGACAACCTGCACCTCGTTCATGAAACCATCAGCGAAGAGCGGACGGATAGGCCGGTCAATCAGACGTGAGGTCAAGGTCTCCTTTTCGCTAGGTCGACCTTCACGCTTAAAAAATCCGCCTGGGATTTTGCCCACTGAATAGGCTTTCTCAATGTAGTGGACGGACAATGGGAAGAAATCTTGTCCGGGCTTTGCTTTCTGTTGAGCTACCACCGTGCAAAGCACAGAGGTAGTGCCCATGGTCACCATAACGGCTCCCGAGGCTTGACGCGCTATGCGTCCTGTTTCCAGTGTGACCTCTTGGCCACCGTACTGGAAGGTTTTAGTAACAACGTTCACTTAACTATCTCCAAAATAAATTGGCCGGCATAAAGCCGGCCTTAAGTCGTTTTTATCGGCGCAAGCCGAGACGCTTAATCAGTGTTGCGTAACGAGAGGTGTCCTTGCGCTTCAAGTAATCCAACAGCTTACGGCGCTGATTAACCATACGAATGAGACCACGACGTGAATGGTGGTCCTGTGCATGCTCTTTAAAGTGCTGCTGAAGCTGCTCAATATTTGCGGTCAACAGAGCGACCTGAACCTCGGGTGATCCCGTATCGCCGTCAGACTGCTTGTAGTCGTCCACGATTTGAGCTTTGCGTGCTGCATCTAGTGCCATGATATTTCTCCAACCTGCGTTACTCTGAGCCCACCCGTGCAGGTTTACAGGGGGGCTGATGAATGACTGCTATACGAACAGTCGCTTTGGAGCGACTCGGCCGTCGTCCAGTATCACTCCGATACCCAAAAATGGCCCACCCGCCTCAGCGATGCGCACCATACCACTAAGCGGCGCATTTCGCACTAGGACTGGTTGCCCTTGTTTTAGGTAGAAAGCCGCAGAATCATTGAGTTCGACCCTCTCTAGGTGACCCACAGCAATCTCGGGATCGATGAGAAACTGGTCAAGTGCATGGAGCCCTCCCTTTTCGGCCACATCGACCAGCGTCTGCAAATCAATCGATTGGCTTAGATCAAAAGGACCGGTCGCTGTTCTTCGCAAAGCGCTCATATGACCCGGCAGTCCCACTGCCTCCGCTATGTCCTCTGACAGCGTTCGTATATAGGTCCCCTTAGTACAGGACACTCGAATATCCGATGTTGCAACGACGCCCGGTGTAAACGAGGTCATTTCGATCGAATGAACGGCGATCCGACGCGCCTTTCTCGCTACTTCCTTACCCTGTCTCGCCAGCTTATAAAGCGGCTGGCCATCAACTTTCAATGCGGAGTGCATGGGGGGTGTCTGATCAAACTCGCCGACAAAAGAGGCGAGCGCGGCAGCAATCTCATCGGTTGTCAGTAACTGAGCGGTCTTCTCCGCTAAGACTTCACCTTCACTATCACCCGTGGTCGTTTTGATGCCAAAACTGACCGTCGCGTCATACGCTTTATCGTAGTTCAGCAAAAATTGTGAGAGCTTGGTTGCCTCGCCCAGACAAACAGGTAGCACACCACTTGCCAACGGATCCAGATTACCGGTATGACCCGCCTTAGCCGCATTGAAAAGGTGACGCACGTGCTGCAGTGCTTGATTTGATGAGGGGCCGATAGGCTTATCGAGAACGAGAATACCTGTGACCGCCCGCCCTTTTCGCCGGCGCGCCATATTAGATCTCGTCTACGCCCGAGTTGTCTCGGTTTTTAGTGTCCGATGCACGGGCCTTACCCAATAGAGCTTCCATATGACGACCGTGGCCAACGCTCTTGTCAAATTTAAACGTGAGTTTGGGCACGGTCCTCAACATCGATTCGCGAGCGATTTCGCTACGCAGAAAACCAGCGGCTTTATCGAGGACACGAGTCACCTCTTCTGCCGATTTAGCATCCTCTAGGCCTAGCTTGGTGAAGAAGACCTTCGCGTAACGTAAATCTCGACTGACCTCGACCGCGGTAATGCTTACAAACTCGGCCCTCGGATCGCGAACACTATGCAGCAGGAGCTTTGCTAGCTCCTGCTGTAAATAGTCGGCGACTCTCTCAGTTCGACTGAACTCTTGACCCAAAGCGTTTTACCTACAGCGACCGGGCAACTTCGTTGACATCGTATACCTCGATGAGGTCGCCCACTTTTACATCAGTGTAGTTCTTCACGCCGATACCGCACTCGGTACCACTTCGAACCTCGTTCGCATCATCCTTAAAGCGACGCAATGATTCGAGCTCGCCTTCGTAGATGACGATATTGTCTCGCAAAACACGAATAGGCTTGGAGCGATAGACTGTGCCCTCCGTCACCATACAACCGGCGATAAGGCCAAACTTGGGCGAGCGGAAGACATCCCGTACTTCAGCGATACCCACAATCTCCTCGCGCAGCTCTGGAGACAACATACCCGACAGGGCTGCCTTTACGTCGTCAATGAGATCGTAAATGACATTGTAGTAGCGAACTTCTACACCCTCATTTTCAGCAAGGCCGCGCGCCTTGGCGTCGGCTCGCGTATTGAAGCCGAAGATAACCGCACTACTCGTTATAGCCAGCGATATATCGGTCTCCGTGATACCACCAACACCGCCGGCAACCACATTGACTTTAACCTCTTCGTTACCCAGATCAGACAACGAAGACTGGAGCGCCTCAAGTGAACCACGAACGTCAGCCTTGATGATAACATTGAGCGTTTGTACTTCACCCGCCGTCATCGTCTCAAACATGCTGTCGAGCTTGGCAGCTTGTTGACGAGCCAGCTTGCTGGATCGCTGCTTCTCTTGACGGAAATCCGCAATTTCGCGAGCGCGCTTTTCACTCTCAACGGCTACAAAGGGGTCACCTGCATCGGGTGTTCCATCAAGGCCTAGAATCTCAACAGGGATGCTCGGACCGGCGACTGTAATTGGCTGTCCGTTTTCATCCAGCATCGCTCTAACACGACCATACTGTAATCCTGCGAGAACGATATCACCCTGATTCAGTGTGCCTTGCTGTACCAATAATGACGCCACAGGACCGCGTCCTCGATCAAGCCGCGACTCAATTACCAGGCCGCTGGCTGGAACATCAGCCGGTGCTTTCAGCTCAAGCAACTCTGACTGCAGCAACAGGGCCTCTAGTAAGGTATCGATGCCTTCACCGGTATGCGCTGAGACCGGGATAAACTGAGTGTCACCACCCCAATCCTCGGGGATCACCTCTTTTGCTGCTAATTCGTTTTTGACTCGGTCGGGATCAGCGCCCTCCTTGTCCATCTTATTAATCGCAACAACCAATGGCACCCCAGCCGCTCGCGCATGTTGTACCGCCTCTTCTGTCTGCGGCATCACGCCATCGTCGGCGGCAACCACCAAAATAACGATGTCCGTGGACTTAGCGCCACGCGCACGCATCGCAGTAAAGGCCGCATGACCGGGCGTGTCGAGGAAAGTGATCATGCCCCTATCAGTCTTCACGTGGTAGGCACCGATATGTTGGGTAATACCACCCGCCTCACCGACGGCAACTCGTGAGCTGCGAATGTAGTCAAGCAACGATGTCTTACCATGATCGACGTGGCCCATCACAGTGACGACAGGTGCACGAAGTTCAGGTGTACCCTCTTGGCTTGCCAGAGACTCCTCTAACTGCTCCTCGAGCTGATCATCACTCTTTAACTTTATGCGATGGCCAAGTTCCTCTACCACGAGGCTTGCTGTGTCCTGATCAATCATCTGATTAATGGTTGCCATGACACCAAGCTTCATGAGCTCTTTGATCACCACACCCGCTTTCACCGCCATCTGCTGTGCAAGATCGCCCACACTGATGTTTTCCGGTAATTCGACGTCGTAAATAATCTTCTCGGTAGGCTGCTCGAAGGCGTGCTGGTTTGGCTCGTCGCCGCCACGTCGTCGCTTAACACCGCGTGCTCGCCCGATTCCTGATTCAGCTGCTTCAATATCGCTCAGCGACAGGTTGTGGCCTCTCTGCTTCCCGCGACCACCCGATAGGTTCGAGCGATCTAAACGACCTCGGCCAGGCTTTCGCCTGTTGTCATCCGAATCACGCCCGCTATCTTTCGACGGCGCTTCGTGTAAGCGCTTAGGTCGCTTTTCACCTTGTGTTGAAGCCGCTTTCTCTGCTGCAGCCGTCTTCTGAGCCGCCTCTTGCTCGGCCTTCTTTCGTTCCTCGTCCGCTTTTCGCGCGGCAACCGCCTCGTCCAACTTACGCTTACGATCTTCTTCCTCTTCACGTCGACGTTCGGCTGCACGCTGCCGAAGTACCTCGGGATCTAAATTACGCAGATCCCCCTCTGTCTCCTCGACAGCCTCAGTCGGCGGCGCAGCAACATCCTGTGCTTCCAAAGTTTCGGCAGTCTCCAAAGTATCGGTGGCTTCAGCAGCCACTTCTGGCGTATCCGCCTCTGCAACGGGATCAGCAGAAGCCGCTGGCTCCGCTACTGCCTCTGCGGCAGGCGCCACCTCTGGAACCTCAGGCTCGGCAACCTCCTCCGCTTCGGGACGCTTAACATAGGTACGCTTCTTTCGGACCTCAACATTCACTGTACGCTTACCGGAGCTGCCACCCGTTTTGAGGGTGCTCACCGACTTGCGCTTCAAGGTAATTTTTCGCGGCGCTGCTTCTTCGTTGCCGTGGCTTCGCTTCAAATGGGCAAGCAGGGTACGCTTGTCATCATCAGAGACACCTTCGTCTGCCTTCTTGTGCGGAAGACCCGCATCCTTCATCTGCGAAAGCAGCTTATCGGGGTCTGTTCCCACGGTCTTTGCTAACTGCTCTACCGTTACTTCAGCCATTTCGTCTCTCTCTAATTTCGCCGTTGTTCGTCTGTCGTTTCGCTTAATCCGCTACTTACGCAGACTCCCCCTCTTCCGCGAACCACGGCTCGCGAGCAGTCATGATGAGCTCCGCGGCCCACTCTTCCGTCATACCTTCGATATCCATGAGCTCATCCACGCTCTGCTCAGCGAGATCCTCCATGGTGATAACGCTCATACTCGCCAGTACATAGGCGAGTTGCTTATCCATGCCCCGCATCTCAAGCAGGTCCTGCGCCGGCTCGTTGGAGCCAAGCTCCTCTTCAGACGCGATCGCCAGGGTCAGGAGCGCATCCTTAGCTCTGGCGCGAAGCTCGTCTGCGATGTCCTCATCGAAGCCTTCGATACCAGCCATCTCTTCTAGAGGCACGTAAGCGACTTCCTCAACTGTGGTGAACCCTTCCTCGACAAGTACAGCAGCGACATCTTCATCGACGTCAAGAGCATTCATGAAGGTCTCCATGATCTCGCCGGCTTCGGCCTCCTGCTTCTCGATCGCCTCATCCGTACTCATCACATTGATGGTCCAACCAGTCAGATCTGAGGCCAAACGAACGTTCTGTCCTCCGCGGCCAATCGCTTGCGCTAGGTTATCTTCGGCAACCGCAACTTCCATGGTGTTGCTGTCTTCATCAACAACGATGGACTCAACTTCGGCAGGTGACATGGCATTAATCACCAACTGCGCGGGGTTGTCGTCCCATAGAATGATATCCACACGTTCCGTATCGAGTTCGTTGGATACCGCTTGTACCCGCGACCCTCTCATACCGACGCAGGCACCCACAGGATCGATACGCTGATCACCGGTTTTTACCGCGATCTTTGCTCGAGAGCCGGGGTCTCGCGCCGCCGATCGAATTTGAATGACACCTTCGGAGATCTCGGGCACTTCAATCTTAAAGAGCTCGATCAGCATCTCCTTGCAAGCGCGAGAGAGAATTAACTGTGGGCCTCGTGACTCCTCATTGATCTCTAGCAGGATTGCGCGCACGCGGTCATTCATTCTAAATGTCTCTCGTCCGACCAGCTCTGAACGAGGCAGCAAGCCCTCTGCGTTATTACCCAGATCCAAGATAATGTTGTCGCGCGTGACCTTCTTCACTGTGCCCGCCAGAAGCTCACCCATGCGGTCCTTGTATTGATCGACAACCTGCGCGCGTTCAGCCTCTCGGACACGCTGTACTATGACCTGTTTGGCAGTTTGCGCCGCGATTCGGCCAAAGCCCACATTTTCGACGACCTCTTCGTGCACATCACCCGGGCGAAGGTTCTCGTCAACTTCAATCGCCTCTTCAGTCGTAAATTGTGTGCCTAAGAGCGCAAGTTCCGTATCGGGCACGACCAACCACTTACGCTTGGTGACGTAGTCGCCAGAGTCACGATCGATTGTCACCTCGATGTCAGACTCCTCGTCGTATCGCTTCTTTGTCGCAGTGGCGAGCGCCAGTTCGATGGCTTCAAAGATAATGTCTTCGGATACGCCTTTCTCGTTAGAAACGGCTTCAGCGACCATCAAAATTTCTTTGTTCATTCGCTATGTCTCACTCTCTTCATCGAGGACCGAATAGCCCTCTTTTAAACTCTCATTCATTGCACTGACCGTCGCTGGCCGAGCGCGTTCAATCCACTCAGGTGTGGGTTCAACACGTGCTCTGTCGACGCTGCTCAACGGCAGCAAATACTCGTGCTTGTCGACGCGTACCACAATGTCGTCACCGTCGAACCCAAAAAACCAACCTCGAAACTTTCGACGACCCTCGAAAGGGAATCGAAGCTTCACTTCGATAGGCTGTTCCTCGTATGCCGCGAACTGCTCCTTCTTAAACAGCAAGCGATCGATACCAGGTGAAGACACCTCCAAGGTATATTCACCAACAAAGGGATCCTCAACGTCTAAAACACCGCTGATGTGCCGACTGACCGACGCGCAATCATCAACTGTGACGCCATCACCTTTGTCGATGTATACCCGCAATGTGGGACGACGGTTGGGGCTCAATAGCTCCAATCCCCATAGCTCATACCCCAACATACCGACTGTCGGTTTAAGCATGGTGAGCAGCTGGCTCTCTTTACCACCCATCGTATTCATCGCCGTCCTCGGCAAATTTTAGACACAAAAAAGGCCCGAACAAGGGGCCTAAAATGCAGCGCCAACAAACGCGCTATGTTGGTAGCGGGGGCCGGATTTGAACCGACGACCTTCGGGTTATGAGCCCGACGAGCTACCAGGCTGCTCCACCCCGCATCAAGTCTTAACAATGCCCCTTGCATCGACGCCTGTATCATCGAAGGCATTCACACGAAACTCTAGGTCTGCAACCAGGGGTCCCGCGACTGAGGGGCGAGAGTCTAGGGAGTCAGGGGTGCCGCGTCAAGGGAGAAACGCACAAAAAAGGGGCGTCTGTGATCAATGCTGGGACCCGGCGCAAAGCGGATTCACTGAGGTTGTAACCCCAAGGTATCGGGCAATTTCGCCCAAGGCTTGCTAAGCGCGTCTCAGTCGTTATGCCAATCGCAGCAGGCAACGACATCACCGACTGATTTGGCGGAGCGAACCGCATCGATAATGGCGAGCTCAAGTGCCTTCGCTCCTGCGACGCCAATACTGTTTAGCTGGGCATCGGCCTCAGCGGTGGTTTCAATCTCAGACCTGGGCATAGAGACAGCAAAAACGGTATCACCGTCGAACTGTGTATGAATGGGCCGGATGGCGCGTGCCATCCCGTCATGTGCCATTTCGGCTACTTTTTTTAACTGAACCTTACTCAGGTCTGCGTTAGTTGCGATCAGACCCAAGGTGGTGTTGGTTCCAGCAACCGGTGCTTTTGCAGTGTTCCTTAGTGCGACATCAACGGCCGAGTCATAATGACCAGCATCGTTTGCCCGGATCCCGGCGACAACGGCATTGCTGACGGTATCGACAATCTCACCCACCGCATTGACTGCCACGAGTGCTGAAACAACGACGCCATTATCAAGGTCAACACGCGCGCTACCCAAGCCTCCCTTTGTTGCCCGGGAGGGACCTAAAAGCTTGCCAACTGTCGCACCCATTCCTGCGCCGACATTGCCAGATGCAATAGGCGAATCATTCGCCTCCTGGGCAGCTTTATAACCCCAATCAATGCCGGGTCTTACGTTCGATGACCCTACGTTCAAATCAAACAAGACGGCCGCGGGTACGATGGGGACGACGGTCTCTTCGGAAACGGGTAATCCAACGCCTTCCTCCTCGAGCGCCACCATAACACCTGACGCCGCATCCAAGCCGTAGGCGCTGCCTCCAGTCAGGACGATGGCATGAACCTTTTCCACTAAATTACCGGGCTCCAATAAATCAGTCTCACGTGTTCCCGGCGCCGCTCCTTGCACAGAAACGGCAGCTCTAGCGCCGTCGCCGGCAAAGCGCACGACGGTGACACCTGTCATATTCAATTCATCTGTAACATGCCCCGCGGAAATTCCGGCAATGGCGGTCAGGCTTGCGTTTTCCATCAGAAATAAAGACACCTTTAATCGGACAAACAGACTGTCAAACAGTCACACAGATCGTCATAGAGCGCAGCAAAAATCCGCACAGAAATCAGGCGATTTTGTGTCGACAACCGCAAGGCTAACACGTGGGGGTTAATCGTCGATTAATGCATCAAAAAGTACCGCTAAATCAGGGCCAAATCTATTTCGTTTGAGGCCCACAAGGCATACACTCCGCGCGTGTCGACAAGAATAATTTGCAAGAGGAGACATTCATGGCGGCTTTACCAGAACACGCCAAGGTCGTTGTCATCGGACAAGGTGGTATCGTCGGTGCATCGGTGGTTCACCACCTGATTGAAGAAGGCTGGGACGACATCGTAGGCCTTGAAAAGTCGGCTATTCCAACGGATATCGGCTCGACATCTCACGCATCAGACTTTTGCTACATGACGTCTCACGACAAGCTGAATGTCGAGATTACCAATTACAGCCGAGAGTTCTATGCAAAGCGCGGTAACTACATTAAGACCGGTGGTCTCGAAGTTGCCCGGAAAGATGATAACGAACGGATGCTAGAACTCATTCGTAAGGTTGGCTCAGGTAAAGCTTTTGGCACCAACGCTTATATGATCTCTGCGGCTGAGGCGAAGGAGAAGTTCCCGCTACTCGAGGAAGACCAAATCCAAGGTGCCATGTGGGACCCCGATGCCGGTCTAGTGACGCCTCGCTCGCAGAAAGTAGCCGGCGATTTAGTCGATGAGGCAGTAGCCTCGGGTAAACTAAAAGCGTTCGCCTATACCCCCGCTACTAAACTCATTGTCGAGAACGGCGAGATCAAGGGAGTTGAGACCCATAAAGGCACGATTCGGGCCGACTACGTGGTCCTATGTGTCGGTATTTGGGGCAACCTTGTGTCTGAGACGGCGGGCGTAAAACTGCCGCTAATGCCACTCGAGCACCCATTATTGTTTTTTGGGCCTTGGGATCACCTCGAGGGAACCGGTAAAGATATCGTCTACCCGTTGATGCGTGACCAAGGCAACTCAGCCTATGTGAGGGATACGGGAGACCCCACCACTCCGGAAGGTGGTTTATTGGAATGGGGTTACTACGAGCCGTTTGAGCCTCGATTGGTAGACCCAACTGACATAGCTGAACCGGGAGAGGCGCGACTCTCGCCCTCGATGCGTGATATGACGCTCGATCAGGTGATGGAAGCGTTTGAGCGAGCGATCGAGCTGACTCCTGTACTGGGGGAGCTTGGCTGGGAAGAGCGACGATCTTTTAATGGCCTTCTCTCTATTACCCCCGACAGCAGCTCTATTATCGGCGAGTCAACCGAGGTCAAAAATCTTTGGCTGTGTGAGGCAGTTTGGGTCAAAGAGGGCCCCGGCGCAGGTAAGTTGCTCGCTGAGTGGATGACGTATGGCCGCACGAAGCAAGATATTCACAGCGTCGATTCAGCGCGTCATTATCCTATCCAGAAGGGCGATGACTATGTCCGCAGCCGATGCTATGAGTCCGCGCAAAAAATATATACCCCCGCGGTTCACCCGCGTGAGCCCTTTGCAACGTCCCGCGGCATGCGCGTCAGCCCTTTTTATGAGCGGGAAGTAGCTCTAGGCGGGTACTTCATGGAAGTTGCCGGTTGGGAGCGGGCTCACGGTTACGCCGCTAACGAAGAAACCTTACTCGCGAGGTATCGCGATCAGGTGCCGGCAAGAGAAGCTGAGTGGGATAACCGTCACTTCTGGGAGGTCTCCAACGCGGAGCAGCTGGCAATGAGCGATGGCGTTGGCATGATCAACCTTTCGCACTTCGCCATCTTTGATGTTGAAGGTGCCGACGCGGAAGGCCTTATGGAATACCTTTCTGTGGCAAAGGTCGGTGCGGATACTGCCATCGGAAAAGGTGTTTACACACACTTCCTCGATCACGCGGGTGGTATCCGGTCTGACCTTACCATCATCAGACTCGCGGAAGACTGCTTCCGAGTGGTATGCGGTGGTGATACCGGTCACCGTGACTACATCTGGATGCGTGACATGAGTGACCGCAAGGGCTTCGCCAACGTCACATTCCATGATCGCAGCGAGGAGCTAGCGACTCTGGGGCTGTGGGGACCTGAAGCACGAGTCACGCTAGCGAAGCTGATGGATGACCCTGAGAGCATCTCTAACGAGGCTTTCCCCTTCGCTACCACCAAGGGAATCACCGTCTGTGGCGTCAAGGTCTGGGCCTTCCGCATCAGCTACGTTGGAGAGCAAGGCTGGGAGCTCTACTTCCCGTTCTCCGATGGCCTAGCTATCTGGGACGCATTGTTTGAGCTCGGCGTAACACCAGTGGGTATCGAGACCTACGCTAACAGCCGCAGACTCGAGAAGAGCTTGCGTCTGCAGAATGCCGACCTAGAGACTGAGTACAACCTCTACGAGGCCGGTCTGGCTCGACCCAAGGTCAAGGCAGCAGACTTCCACGGTAAGGAGGCCTATGTGCAACAGCGCGAGCTCGACGAGCAAGCGGCCTACCTCTGCACCTTTGTTCTGCAAGACACAACCGACAGTAATGGCATCGCACGCTACCCGGTCGGCAACTGGCCCATCCTCGACCCAGAGTCGAAAGCGGTCATCATCGATTCGCACGGCCGCCGGTCTTATACCACCAGTATGGCGTTCGGTCCGAGTCTCGGCGTGAATGTTGCCATGGGTTATCTGCCTGCCGATAAGGCAACAGAAGGCGATAGTGTACTTATCGAGTACTTTGGCGAGCACTACGAGGCCAAGGTGATGAAGGTGGGCTACGGTGCGCTTTTGGATCCAACGAACGAGCGGCCAAAAAGCTGAAGCCTTCGAACAGGAGCCTACCGGCTCCTTTTTTTGCCTGGATGTCGTGGAGCGAATTAACACTGCGTATCCGCAGTATGACGGACTTCGCGCTGGCAGATAACCACTAGCTCTGGCGGTCGATTAAGAGCGCCGTCGACGCCGACGACCGTCAGTTTGCTCGACCACTTTCTTCGATGGCGGCATTACTGCGGAAAACAAGTTCGGATAGGGATCCGTCTTGTGAGGAAATGCCATGGCGGCGACAAAGTAATCCTGAAAATCGGTCTCGGTCGCCGTCTCGATACGCTCAGCTTTGTTGACTGTGCGCTGGATCCCGTCACGAGCATCATGATCCAAGAGCGCGATTCGGGCACCAACACCTGCGGCATTTCCTGCGGAAGAGACATGATCGAGCGAGCAATCCGGGATCAATCCGAGCACCATGGCGTGCTCAACGCTGATGTGACTACCGAAGGCTCCGGCTAGGCGGATGCGATCCACCGCAGACACACCCATCTTATCCATGAGCAATTTAATACCGGCGTAGAGCGCAGCTTTCGCTAGCTGAATCTGACGCACATCGTTCTGCGTCACGACGATATCGCGCTGAGACTCACCCTCGGCAAAGTGCAATACATAAGACCAAGTGCGGCCATGGGCGCGAACGCGCGATGTACGCTCCGCAAGTGCGCCATCAACGATACCGTCCTCAGAGATAATGCCCGCAAGAAACATCTCGGCGATGACTTCAATAATGCCTGAGCCACAGATACCGGTGATATTGAGTTCTTTTGTCGAATCCTTAAAACCCGCCTCCGTTGACCACAGCTCAGACCCAATCACTCTGAATTTTGGCTCTAGGGTTTCGCGATCAATTCTTACTCGCTCAATCGCACCGGCGGTAGCTCGCTGTCCGGCGCTAATTTCACCGCCCTCAAAGGCAGGTCCAGTTGGACTTGAGCACACAAGAAGTCGGTCTTTATTACCAAGCACAATTTCTGCGTTGGTGCCCACATCGACGATGAGACTCATCGCCTCATCACTATCGGGACTCTCTGCGAGAATGACCCCAGCAGTGTCAGCACCCACATGGCCGGCAATACACGGTAAGACAAACAGGCGCGCTTGGTTATGCGTGTCTAGCCCCAAATCGCGTGCCCTAAGCGTCACCGCCTCATCGACCGTTAACGCAAAGGGTGCGCCTCCCAAGTTGATGGGATTAATGCCCAAAACTAAGTGGTGCATGATTGGATTGGCGACTAGCGAGATCTCCAAAATATTATCGGTGGTCTCGCCCAGCTGATCCGTGAGCTCTACGAACAGTTTGCTAAGCGCAGTCTGAATAGCGGCGCTCATCGCCTCGGCACCCTCGGGGTGCATCATGATGTAACTGACGCGACTCATTAGGTCTTCGCCGAAAGGGATCTGCGGGTTCATTAAACTCGCTGACGAAAGTACATCGCCCGTGGAGAGATCGCACAGATGCGCAGCAACCGTCGTGGACCCCACATCAACTGCGACGCCCCGCGGAGATTCAAATAGCCCCGACCAGATACCTATTACTTTTCTGGACTCAAAGACGGCAACGGTCACACCCCGATCACCCGACGCAAGGGCCGTTTGCAGCTTTATCAGTTCAGAGGTTTCTATGCTGAGATCAGTCAGTTCCCAATCTTTCGAGAGTGCCTCGACTAGGAGCTTTGACTCTCCCCGCGCATCCTCGACTGTCGACTCGGGCAAGGTAACGAAATACAAGCGGGTTGCTGTGTTGAGTTGAATGTCACGGTGCTCGGCGTCTTTGCGGATGATTTGGCGATGAACTTGACTCTCGGGCGGCACGTCAATAATCACGTCATCGAGTAACTCGGCGTGGCAACTCAACCTTCGCCCCTCGGGTAATGGGCCCTTGCGCTCGTTAAATTTTATTTCCGTGGCAACCAGAGGCGACAGATGCTCCGGACTCGAGGTCATCTCGTGCTTTTGAAACGTACCCGACATGCAGGCGATCTGGCAGCGACCGCAGAGTCCACGGCCACCGCAGACCGAATCGATATCCACGCCCAAGGTGCGGGCGGCGTCGAGCAATTGGGTGTGCTTGGGAAATTCGCCGCGCTTACCGGACGGTAAAAAAAGAACCTTGACCTGCTTGTTAGACACGTCTTACGCGTTAGCCTCGACGACGCCCAGCACGACCACGACGGCCACCAGCCCCCTCCGGGGCTGGCTCGCGATATGCACGAATCCAGTTAGCACAGTCAGGATCGTGTCCCATCATGACATCGCCACCTCTCACAGCCTGCATGACTTCAGCGTGGAGTGGACTCGTAATAGCTGATGTCATACCCGCACCCATCGCCATGGTAAGGAATGCCGCATTAATGCCGTTTCGATTAGGGAGACCGAAGCTGACGTTCGATGCGCCGCAAGTGGTATTAACCTTGAGTTCCGTACGAAGACGACGAACCAACTCCATCACCTGGACACCCGCCTGATTGATGGCACCAATTGGCATAACCAACGGATCAACGACAACGTCCTCATGGGAAATGCCGTAGTCAGCGGCGCGCTCAACAATCTTCTTAGCCACCTTAAAGCGCTCGTTAGGATCCTCAGAAATACCGGTCTCATCATTTGAAATGGCAACGACAGCAGCGCCGTATCTGGCAACCAACGGAAGCACACGTTCGAGAACTTCATCTTCGCCGGTGACCGAGTTAACCAAGGCTTTACCCTGATAGACCGCTAGACCAGACTCGAGTGCCTCAACAATCGAGGAGTCGATGCTCAGTGGAACGTCCGTCACTGATTGAACTAACTGAATTGCTTCCGCGAGGATGCGAGGCTCATCCGCCAACGGAATGCCCGCGTTAACATCGAGCATCTGGGCGCCAGCCGCGACCTGAGCCAAGGCGTCAGCCTCAACGCGACTGTAGTCCCCGTTCTTCATTTCCTCGGCAAGAATTTTTCGCCCAGTGGGGTTGATACGCTCACCAATGACGACGAATGGTTGATCAAAACCGATGCGAACTTCTTTGGCGGCCGAGCTGACAATAGTGGTGGTCATGCGTGTCTCCTGCACAACCGAAACTGTCGTCGTCGTGCACTAATTATTGTAAAACCATGTGCTCGTGTACTTACCGCTCGACCGAATAGCATGGCTGGATTTAGGCGCGTTTTTAACGCCTCATAGAGCCGGATGCAAGTTAATTCGCATCCTCAAAACCTTTATTTGCAACCATGGCCTTGAGGGCCTCGTCACTGACCGCCGCTTCAAGGGTTTTCCCTATTTGTTCGGCCAGCTCTTGCGGAGAAAGGTCTGACTCGATCGATGTTGTGATACGGCGCCACTCGTCGAGATAAGCATCACTGCCTCCCTTACCGGCGCGCATTGCAGCTCGATCTATCGCCGCCTGAAATCGGTGCTCCAAAAGGTATTTCCCGCGCTCTCGACCCCGCTTGATCTGCACCTGGGAAGGAATATCTCTCCAAAAGATATCGATTCTTTGCACGTTGTTTATCTTCCTTATTGATCAGTTTGAGGATGAGGTGAATCGGGAGTAATTGGCTCTCAGTCTGTTGTACCCAAATCAAAGCAACTTAGGCGATGACACGGATAACTTCTTCTTCCAACGCATTCGCTAGCAATCCGTAGCCCGTTGTCACCACTTCCAGAGGTAGCCTCAATCGCGTGGCCGCCCGCTCTGCTTCATCGCGGAGCTCATCACTGTCGACCTGGGCGAGGTACACCACCTTACGGTAATGAGCAAATAACATGTCTTCTAGCTCGGGGTGCTGGTCCAGTTTCATCTCCTCAATCACCAATCGATCGAAATGACGTACAAGAAAGTCTGTCAGATAAAAGGTACCTGGCTCTGCCTCTGCGAGCGCCGCAAACACAGGACTGGTTGCATAGAACTCGTAGCAATGCGCCCCGGGCAAGCGTTGAGCGTTGAACCGATGAGCAACGCGATCTATAGCACCGCCAGTGCCGCAGTCAGCATAGGCAATCAATATATTGGTGTACTCGGCGTGATGTTGGGCTAGCAGCGACTCCAGCCGTTCGGCTATGCGCTCGGGACGATTGTGTAATGCTGCATCGAGACACTTAATATCAAGTGCCGTCCACTGGTTGGCTTTTTTGAGTGCTGAAAGCTCTTCCGCGAGGGCGCCACAGCCAATGACTAATATGCGCCCCAAGTGGGATCAGGCCTGAGCGAGTCGACGCACTTCAACTAAGCGAACGGCAGTGGTTGCAGCCTCCGCCGCATCACGGCAATAAGCGTCAGCGCCTACGGCCTCGCCAAACTCCTCATTGAGTGGCGCTCCACCCACCATCACAATGTAGTCATCTCGGATACCCTGCTCTTTCAACGCATCAATCACAACCTTCATGTAAGGCATGGTTGTCGTCAGCAGTGCCGACATACCAAGGATGTCAGGCTTGTGGCGCTCAAGAGCTGCAATGTAATCCTCGACAGCGTTGTTGATGCCGATGTCGTAGACCTCGAAGCCCGCACCTTCGAGCATCATAGCGACGAGGTTTTTACCGATGTCGTGGATATCGCCTTTCACGGTACCGATGACCATAGTACCCACGGGCTTCGCACCCGTCTCCGCCAGCAAGGGTCGCAGAATAGCCATACCACCTTTCATGGAGTTTGCGGCAAGCAACACTTCCGGTACGAACAAAATACCGTCCCGGAAGTCGATACCAACAATAGTCATACCATCGACCAATGCTTTTCCGAGAACCTGCTCAGCGGTCCAGCCACGATCGAGGAGAATTTGAGTGCCCTCCTCGACTTCCTCTTTCAATCCGTCATACAGATCATCGTGCATCTGTAGCACAAGGTCCTCATCGGACAGCTCTGAAAGGATGATGTCTTCTTCGTCGGACATTAGTGATGTCTCCGTGCTAATCGCCTAGTAGTCTCTATCGGCGAACGATGCTTTTTCACGCGCCATGTAATCCAATAGCGCGTCATCAATGGCCGGATCCAGAGCCGGAGGCTCGTAGTCCGCCAACATTTGTTTCCATACGCCGTTCGCGCGCTGCGCAGCATCGAGGCTACCTTCAGCTGACCACTGCTCAAAACTGTTGCTATCGGCAATCGTCGAGCGGTAGAACGCTGATTCAAAATTGCTCAACGTGTGTGCGGATCCGAGGAAGTGCTTACCCGGGCCAACCTCACGGAATGCATCCATTGCCTGAGCGTTTTCGGAGAGATCCATTCCCTCGAGCAAGACCGTGATCATATTCGCCTGATCACAGTCCATGACAAATTTCTCGTAGCCGACTGCGAGACCGCCCTCGAGCCATCCAGCCGTGTGCAACATGAAGTTAACGCCTGCAAGTGCCGCGGTCTGTAGGGTGTTAGCCGCCTCGTATGCCGCCTGTGCATCGGGCAGTTTCGAAGCACATAAGCCACCACCGCTTCGATAGGGCACCCCCAGTCGACGCGCCAGCGCCGCTGTGGCGTAGATGACCTGGCTGGGCTCTGGCGTGCCGAAGGTTGGCGCACCGGTTGCCATAGATACCGCTGCCGCAAACGTACCAAAGACAACGGGACACCCGGGACGGAGCAGCTGTGTCAACGCTATACCGGCCATCGCCTCCGCGAGAATCTGAGTACAGGTACCAGCAACCGTTACTGGCGACATGGCGCCCGCAAGGATGAAAGGCGAAACCACACAGGATTGGTTATTTCGCGCATAGACCTTGAGTGACCCAAGCATAGTCCCATCGAATACCATGGGCGAGTTCACATTAATCAGGCTGGTAAATACACAGTTCTGATCGACAAATTCATCACCGAACACAAGCTTTGCCATATCGACAGAATCTTGCGCGCGACGATGGTGTGTTACCGAACCCATCAGTGGCTTATCACTGTATTTGAAATGGCTATAGACCATGTCGTAGTGACGCTTGTTTACCGGTAGGTCCACCGGCTCACAAACCGTACCACCTGAATGGTGAAGCCCGGGCGCCATGTAGGCGAGCTTCACGAAATTTCTGAAATCTTCGATCGTTGAATAGCGACGGCCATTATCCAAATCATGAGCGAACGGCGATCCGTACGCTGGCACCAGCACCGTATTCTTGCCACCGATCGTGACATTGCGCTCAGGATTACGCGCATGTTGGACATACTCTGATGGTGCAGTCGCCTGAATAATTTCTCGGCACATACCTCTCGGAAAATGAACACGGGTTCCGCCAACATTGGCACCCGCCGCCCTAAAGAGCTCTAAGACCTCGGGGTCGTCGAGAAAATCGATGCCGACTTCTTCGAGTAACCGATCCGCATTGTCCTCAATAAGTTGAAGACCTTCTTCAGTCAGAATCTCAACGTAGGGAATCTTTCGCTTAATGAAGGGCGCGCTCGCCGGTCCCGCATTAGCTCTTGCCTCGCGACGACCTGCTCGACCGCCTCCTTTTCGTCGTCCTGCTCGCTCGCTCATACGACTTTCTCTCTTATTTTTAAGGCCTCGAACTCGGCGTCATTTTAACGCCATAAATAGGGGGAAACGCCAGAAAAATCGTGTCAAAAATTAGACTTTTTTCTACCACTTTTTGGTAAGTTTTTAGCACCCTATTTTCAGAGCAAAAAGTGCCATCAGATCGGCTCGTTGCGATGAGGTTTCAACATTTCTTAGGGCGATAACACAATCGCAACAGTTGATGAGGTACTGTTGTGCCACAACCCTGTATTTAGGCCAAAAAGAAGCGAGTCTGTGGTGTCGATGAAACGTATTGCGGTGGTTGGTGCCGGTGTCAATGGCGTGTCCATTGCGAGCGCCTGTGCGTCGCTGGGACACGACGTGCAGCTGTTCGATGAGAGCACACCTTTTGATCAGACAAGCAGTGCATCCTCACGCATGCTCCACGGTGGCATTCGCTATATCGAGCAAGGTCATATCGGGCTGGTTCGCGAGGCATTGATCGAGCGCGATGGTTGGCTTCGCTTTGCTCCCAATGCAACCCGTGTTGAGCGGTTCTATTTTCCGGTATACCAAGGGGCGAAGCGGGGGCGATGGCTACTATTCGCCGGCACATTAATTTACCAATGGCTAGCTGGACGCTTCTCTGTTGGGACCAGTCAGTTGCACAGCGGCGAAGATCTCAAACATGTCTTCCCAAATCTTATACCTCAGGGCCTTCGCGGCGGCGCCAGTTACTGTGATGTCGTCATGGAGTACGAACCACTAATTCAATGCCTCGTTGACGAGGCAAGGAAGCAAGGCGTGCACATTGTCGAAAACACGCGCATCGAACGCCTGTATAGGGAGGGCCGCATCGATACAGCTGACCAGACTCTCGAGTTCGACCGGGTAATCAACGCAGTGGGGCCGTGGGCAACAAAACTCCTCGAAGCCTCAGGCATTGATTCCGACTTTACGATCGACCATGTACGCGGCTCACACCTGATCGTGAAGGCATCGTTTCCACATGCGTTGGTTCTGCAAGCGCCGGGTGAGCGACGAATCATTTTCGTCATACCTCTCGACACTGAGCATGTGCTGCTCGGCACCACTGAACACAAACACGAATTACCTGACCCGATTGTTTGCACCGATGCTGAAAGCGCTTATCTTTTGGGGATTCTAAATCAGCATCTATCTGAGCCACTCTCAACAAGTGACATCGTGTCTTCATTTGCTGGTGTCAGGCCCATTGTTCGCCCTCGTGATAGCGCGCCCGGTGACATGAGTTCTGCGAGTAGAGACTCCGAGCTCGAGATTTCTGATCGCCTGATTAGTGTATTCGGCGGTAAGTGGACATCAGCACGCCACTTAGGGGAAAAAATCGCCGCACTTGTCTAACCATCCCACGGTTCTCAGAAAGAAAAAACCGACGAGCGGTTAGTCACGTACGGTGGGCGTAAAACAAAAACTATCCGAGGAAGTTCTCCAATGATCACAGCACTCTATGCCAGCTTGCTCACGCTCTGGTTTGTCTTTTTATCAATGCGCGTCATCGCATTACGAGGCAATCCCATGTGTGCTTTTTTAATCCTCGGAGCCTCTCCAGACGACATGCTCGAGCGTGCGGTTCGGGCTCACGGAAATCTCGCCGAATACGCGCCCATCATGCTAATCCTGCTTTACCTATTGGAAACTCTGCCTGCCGCAGCAGCTACCCAGACCACGCTTCACATACTGGGCGGCGCCTTCCTTCTGGGTAGACTCATGCACGGCATCTGTTTTGGCTTCATGACATCGAGCATGCCGCTGCGAATTGGCGGAACTGCACTGACGCTCTTCCCGCTCATGGGCGCGGCAATTTTGCTTCTTACACTGGCCGTCTAGCCCCGCCGCCGACGGGCGACTGTGTTATAACGTTCGTACCAAGCGATAATTTGGGGGATTTGGATACACAGTGACGCTTCTCATTGTTTATCTCGTCATTGCCATCGGCGTCTCATTTCTGTGCTCCATTCTTGAGGCGGTGCTATTGTCCATGACGCCTACATTTGTGGAACGACTCGCTCAGGACAGGCCTCGAGCAGGTGCGGTCGTGCAAAAAGTACGACGCCGCATGGATGAATCCCTCGCCAGCATTTTAATTCTCAATACCTTTGCCCACACCATGGGTGCAGCAGGTGTGGGCGCTCAGGCACTTAACGTCTTCGGCCCCGAGATGGAGACGATGGTTGCTGTACTGCTCACACTAGCGATTCTGTATTTCTCAGAGATCATTCCCAAAACAGTAGGCGCAATGTATTGGCGCGGTCTCGCTATTCCAGCCGCACACGTCATCGTGTGGTTGGTGCGTCTCACCTACCCACTCGTCTGGGTATCCACTAGGCTGACCAAGATCATGGGCAGCAAGGAAATGAGTACAGTGACTCGCGAAGAAATTCTAGCGCTCGCCTCGCTAGGTCACCGCCACGGTGCTCTGATGTCGCAAGAGAACGACTACCTTCAGAATATTCTGCGCATGCGCTCCGTCACTACCGGCGATATTCTGACACCGAGAACGGTCGTACACATGTTGGATGAAAACACTACCGTGAATGACGCTTTGGCCCGCGAGAAGTCTCTTCGATTTTCCCGAATGCCGGTGTACATCGACTCTGTCGATACGGTCACGGGTCATGTGCTGCGCAGTGACTTGTACGAGGCTGAGCGAGCCGGCAAGGGTGATACCACCATCGCTGAATTACGACGCGACGTAGTCTATGTCTCAGACAAATTGTCCGTGCATAAACTCATCAATCTCTTCATCGCTCACCAAATGCACCTCTTTGTGGTCGAGGATAAATATGGCCAGACCGCAGGAGTAGTGACCTTGGAAGATGCCCTGGAGACACTACTCGGTAAAGAAATTGTCGATGAGAGTGATTCTGTCGCCGACATGCAGGAACTGGCTAAAGAGAAGCATCGGGATCGGTTGGAAAGCGCAAACTCTGATTAATTGAGTTTTTTGAATGTAATTCGGGAGGGGCTCCGAAAAAATAAGAGTGGAGCCCCTTTTTTATTAGATGATGCGGAAGGGGCGACACACATAAAGAAAAAATCCCAATTAATTCAGTTATTTATAAGTTTATCACACTCTGATTGAGACCAAATCTATACCGATACTTATGTCCAATGTTACTGCTGCCCTTCACACCTCACCCCTGGGGGGGCCATCCTATAGGTACAGCAACAATACCTACCTGACCCATACAAAAAGAGCTAACGTAGCTGATGAGTGAATCAGGGTAACGGTCTCGAGCAACCCTCTATGCCCTCAGGGCAAACCTTCACCATCTCAGGCCCAATCACTCCGTCTGGTAGGTCGGAATAATCGTCGGGGATACCATCATTGTTGTCGTCCGGGTCGGCATTATCGCCGATACCGTCGCCGTCACTGTCTGACCATTCTAGTGGATCGCTGGGAAACGCGTCGCCATTATCTCCAACACCATCTCGATCAGAATCTTTTGATTCAGATGGATCATCGGGGAACGCATCCCCATTATCTCCGACGCCATCTCCATCACGATCTGACCACTCCGACGGATCATCGGGGAACGCATCCCCATTATCTCCTACGCCATCTCCATCACGATCTGACCACTCCGACGGATCATCGGGGAACGCATCCCCATTATCTCCGACGCCATCTCCATCACGATCTGACCACTCCGACGGATCATCGGGGAACGCATCCCCATTATCTCCTACGCCATC